>OGZB01000055.1_pt1 | contig 53757 bp, 57 predicted proteins | sample 1576691 | NCBI WGS metagenome assembly OGZB01 (sample SAMEA3541479, study PRJEB24748) | human gut metagenome | biome: human gut; feature: human-associated habitat; material: faeces | place: China | collected 2012
ACGAACGTGCCGCAAGGAATGTCCGCTACTCCGCGTCCCGTTTCTTTCTGCTGGGAGCCTCATCCGATGAGCTTTGAGGAGTACCGTCGCGGATTCGACATCGTACACCGTCACTTGCATGGCGGCAATTCCTTCCTGGTGAACTACACCTGTGCTACCCCCGTCGATACCGACCTCACCCTGCGGCAGGTGTTCGATCATGCCCGTGCTCCCTACAGATTGTGGGTAAACGACCGCTTTGTGGTGTTCTCGCCCGAAATCTTTGTCCGGATAACTGACGGCTTTATCTATTCCCATCCCATGAAAGGTACGATAGATGCTACGCTGCCCGATGCCTGCGAACGCTTGCTGGCCGACCCGAAAGAAGCTGCAGAGCATGCTACCATCACCGACCTTATTCGCAACGACCTGAGCCGTTTCGCCACCGAAGTCACCGTGACCCGCTACCGCTACCTCGATGAACTGCACACCCACCGTGGTCCGCTGCTTCAGATGAGTTCTGAAATCCGTGGCCGTCTGCCCGAAGACTATTCTTCACAACTGGGCGACCTGTTTTTCAGTCTCCTGCCGGCAGGTTCCATCACCGGAGCCCCCAAGCCCCGCACCGTGCAGATTATCCGCGAGGCCGAGACGTACGACCGTGGTTTCTATACCGGCGTGACCGGTTACTTTGACGGCCGCAATCTGGACAGCGCCGTGCTCATCCGTTTCCTGGAACAGCAGCCCGACGGCACGAAGGTGTTCAAGAGCGGGGGAGGCATCACCTTCCGCAGCGAAGCCCGAAACGAATACGAAGAAATGAAACAGAAAGTCTATGTGCCTCTTTATTGAAACCCTCCGCATCGAAGACGGGAAAGTGTGGCATGCCTCGCTGCACGACCGCCGCATGAACGACACGCGCCGTGCTTTTTTCGGTCCCGTGCCCGACCTCCACGTGTGTGACTACCTCCGTCCGGAAGCATACACCGCACGCACCCGCTGTCGCCTGACTTATACCCGCGACGTGATTCGCGTGGAATACTTTCCTTACCACGTCCGCCCCGTACACAGTCTGCAACTGGTGGTGCAGGACGACATCGACTACCGCTATAAGCAGGCTGACCGCCGTGTGCTTGACGAAGCCTTCGCTCTGCGCGATACGGCCGATGACGTGCTCATCGTGCGCCACGGACTCCTCACCGATACCTCCATCGCTAACATTGCCCTTTGGGACGGATGCGAGTGGCATACCCCCGCACAGCCTCTGCTGGCAGGAACCCAGCGCCGATACCTGCTCGACACCGGACAGATAAAAGAAACGGACATCCCGGTCGCCTCCCTCGGAAACTACCGGCATATCCGTCTGTTCAATGCCCTGATACCCTTCGGCGAAGTGGAACTCCCCGTCGGGCAGATACGTATGTACTGATTCGCGTGGCCGCTTATTCCACCAGCTCGTAACTGCTGATCTGAATCGGCATGTCGAGGTTGTGGAGCACCTTCTCCAGCATGATACCTTCCAGGTTGTTGTACTCATAGCCGAATGTGGCTCGTATGCCTTGCAAGATAAACTGTGTGGCGCGGTCGAGCGCAATGGGCAGACTGTCGCCCTGCATCAGTGCTCCCGTGATGACACTGGTAAACGTGTCGCCCGTGCCCGGATAGTGTGCCGGCAGATAGGGGCAGGTCACCTTCCAGTAACGGTCGCCAAAGCGGTTGTAGGCATAGACCGACGTAGAACGCGGGTCGCCGCTCACCGGCACGCTCGTGGCAATGACGATGGCCGGACCTCGGTCAGAAAGCGTCTTTAGTGCCTGTTTCAGTTCCGCATCCGTGATGTGCTCCTGATACGGCATGTCCAGCAGGTAATACAGCTCCGTCAGGTTGGGTGTGATGACATCCGCCAGGTGAATCAGCTTCTTCATCTCCGTCACCATTTCCTCGGTGATACCCTTGTAAAGGTGACCGTTGTCGCCCAGCACCGGGTCCACCACTACCATGTCATTCTCCCCACGGAACTTCAGGATAAACTCCTCCACAATCTGTGCCTGTTGCGGCGAACCCAGATAACCCGTGTAGAAAGTATCGAAGTGCACGTTCATCTTCTCCCAATTCTCGATGATGCGCTTCATCTCGTCGGTCAGGTCGAGGAACGAGTACGTGGGGTACTGCGTATGTGCGGACAGCACCGCCGTGGGCAGCGGACACACCTGAAAGCCCATGGACGAGAGCACCGGAATGACCGCCATCAGTGACACGTGACCCACGCCTGACAGGTCGTGCACAGCCACCACTTTCTTCACCTGATTTTGCAGGAAAGCTCCCGAGCGATGAGGAGCCTCAGCCGGAGCCGCCGGTTTTTTCTTTTTGTACTTCCGTTCTTTCTCCCAGGCCGCCTTCCGTGCCTGATATGCCTCATATTGTCGTTCAATGTAATTGTCTGCCATAGTCTTGTGAATTTACAATTACAAAGGACGCGACTTTTTGCGGAACGAGCAAACTTTTGTAAGGTTTATTCTGATTCATCTTCCAGTTTCATTTGGTTGGGCAAGAGTGCGGCTGAAATAGTACATGTCTTTCAGCACCTTTCCATCCTCTACAATCGGATGGTCATAGTGAAGGGTAAAGAAGTCGGGCACCGTGTGCGAGTAGACAAACCCGCAGCTCTGATAAAATGAAATGGTCATACGGCTGTCTCCTGTGCCTACCGTCAGCGTGTGACACACATTCTGGTAACGCTGGCAAAGGTATTCCACCATCTGACGTCCGTATCCTTTCCGCTGCCAGTGTGGAGCTACAGCCAGGTTTTTCAGTTCACGAATTCCTTTCCCCTCATCTGTTACGACGGCCACAGCAACCGGTTCTGTAAACAGTTTGTCGTACATCACGTATAAATCGCCCCGTTCCAGGTAACGGTCTATCATGGATTCCTGTTCATCAGCCAGAAGCAAGAGCGGGAGGAAACGTTTCTTGCCAGTTGAAACAAGTCGTATTTGCATGAGATAAATGTTTATGAATAGATTGTAAAGATACGCTTTTCGATGGATTTTTGTCTGTTTTTCTCTGTCCTTTTTTCTTTCTTTGAAGATGTGAAAAAGGGGATGGAAAAACGTCTTTGTGTTTGAAGACGAACGGCCTTGTGTTTTACTTTGGCGGTTTTAATGACGGTTTAAATGCCGGTATAACACAATTTTTTTTATCTTTGCTAACTAACCCACAAAAAAACAAGAATTATGGACATACAAACAATACTATCAAACCTGAAGATTGACCAATTGAATGCCATGCAGGAGGCTTCCATCGATGCGTGGAAGGAAGGCAGCGATTTGATTCTGCTCTCGCCCACGGGTTCCGGAAAGACGCTGGCCTATCTGCTGCCGCTGGTGAGCTCGCTGAAAAAGGGAGTGGAAGGCGTGCAGGCCGTGGTACTGGTACCTTCGCGCGAGCTGGCTTTGCAGATTGAGCAGGTGTTCAAGGCCATGGCGACCGGCTTTCCGGTGATGAGCTGTTACGGCGGACGTCCGGCCATGGAGGAACACCGCACCATGAAGGGCATTTCGCCGGCGGTGATTATCGGTACGCCGGGACGTATGAACGACCACCTGAACAAGCAGAATTTCGAGGCGGGTACCGTGCGTACGCTGGTCATCGACGAGTTCGACAAGTGTCTGGAGTTTGGTTTCCAGGACGAGATGGCCGAGGTCATCGGGAAGTTGCCGGCATTGCGTCGCCGCTTCCTGTTGTCGGCTACCGATGCGGAGGAGATTCCGCGCTTTACGGGCATGAACGGCACGCTGAAACTGGATTTCCTGAATCCGGAGGAAACGGTGTCACAACGCTTGTCGGTATATCGGGTCACTTCGCCGGTGAAGGACAAGCTGGAAACGCTCTACAAGCTGCTGTGTACGCTGGGCAACGAATCGACGCTGGTGTTCTGTAACCATCGTGAGAGTGTGGACCGGGTAGGGAAGTACCTGCACTCCATGAAGGTGTATTGCGAGACGTTCCACGGCGGAATGGAGCAGGACGACCGTGAACGGGCGCTGTATAAGTTCCGTAACGGAAGCTGCCACATCTTTATCTCGACCGACCTGGCAGCCCGTGGACTGGATATTCCGGATATCCGCCACGTGGTGCATTATCACTTGCCGGTGGCCGAGGACGGGTTCATTCACCGCAACGGACGTACGGCGCGCTGGGAGGCCGAGGGTAATGCCTTTCTGATTCTGCACGATGAGGAACGTATCCCCGACTATGTGCCCCGTCCGCTGGAAGAGTTTGAACTGCCGGAGCCGACGCCGCAGCCAGCCTTGCCGGAGTTTGTTACCTTATATATAGGGAAGGGCAAGAAAGACAAAATCAACAAGATTGACATCGTGGGCTTTTTGTCGAAGAAAGGTGGACTTGGCCGGGACGATGTGGGGCGTGTGGACGTGAAAGACCACTATGCGTTTGCGGCAATTTCTCGGAAAAAGGTAAAACAAACGTTAAAACTCATACAAAATGAAAAGATAAAGGGGGTAAAAACTTTGATAGAACTGGCAAAATAATAACTTTGTGTCATGACAGCCTTCCGGCGGTGAAGGCTGTTTCGCATTTTGCTATGACTCGTGAGCATCCCCATGCCATAGCTAACTATTCTCGTGTCAATATGTCACTAAAATAGCGTTTGTGTATGTAATTTGAAAGTTAAAAATCGATAGTGCTGTAAAATTATCACGAAAACTTTTGGAAGTCTAAAAATAATCGCTAAATTCGCAGGTGTTAGCTAAAATGATTGTTTAACCAAAACAAACTTCCAATGAAGAAACATAATTTTAATGCGGGACCGTCTATTTTGCCTCGCGAAGTGATAGAAAAGACAGCTCAGGCTATTCTTGATTATAATGGTTCAGGACTTTCGTTGATGGAAATCAGTCACCGCGCTAAAGACTTCCAGCCGGTGGTAGATGAAGCAGTGGCACTGTTCAAGGAACTGCTGAACATCCCGGAAGGGTATTCGGTATTGTTCCTGGGTGGAGGTGCAAGCATGGAGTTCTGTATGGTTCCCTATAATTTCCTGGAAAAGAAGGCGGCTTACCTGAATACGGGTACGTGGGCCAAGAAGGCACTGAAAGAAGCGAAAGCGTTCGGCGAAACGGTAGAAGTGGCTTCGTCTGAAAAGGACGGATATACGTATATTCCGAAAGATTATACGGTGCCGGCTGACGTAGATTATTTCCATATCACGACCAACAATACCATCTACGGTACGGAATTGCATGCCGACCTGGATGTCAATGTGCCGATGGTGGCCGATATGTCTTCGGACATTTTCTCTCGTCCGGTAGACGTTTCCAAATATATCTGTATTTACGGAGGTGCACAGAAGAACCTGGCTCCTGCAGGTGTGACTTTCGTTATCGTGAAGAACGATGCGCTGGGTAAGGTTTCTCGTCACATCCCGACCATGCTGAATTATCAGACACACGTGGACAAGGGTTCTATGTTCAATACTCCGCCGGTAGTGCCTATTTATGCGGCTCTCCAGACTTTGCGCTGGATCAAGGCACAGGGTGGCGTGGAAGAAATGCAGCGCCGTGCCAAACAGCGTGCCGACATGCTGTATGCCGAAATTGACCGCAACAAGCTGTTCCGTGGCACCGTAACGGCTAAGGAAGACCGTTCGTACATGAACATCTGCTTCGTCATGGCCGATGAATACAAGGACCTGGAAGCCGACTTCCTGAAGTTCGCTACCGAAAAAGGTATGGTGGGCATCAAGGGTCACCGTTCTGTGGGTGGTTTCCGTGCTTCTTGCTACAATGCCATGCCGGTAGAAAGTGTGCAGGCACTGATTGACTGCATGCAGGAATTTGAGAAAATGCATTAATTGTTGTTATACCCGAAGATAAGGGCGTGGAATTTCGATAACACGTCCTTGTTTTCTTTTTAAAATCAAGTATTATGAAAGTATTGGTTGCGACAGAGAAACCGTTTGCTAAAGTAGCTATCGACGGTATTCGGAAAGAGATAGAAGCTGCGGGCTATGAACTGGCTTTGCTGGAGAAATATACAGAAAAACAGCAGTTGCTCGATGCAGTGAAGGATGCGAATGCAGTGATTATCCGAAGTGACATCATTGACAAGGAAGTGCTGGATGCGGCAAAGGAACTGAAAATCGTGGTACGTGCCGGTGCGGGATATGATAATGTGGACCTGGAGGCAGCTACGGCTCACGGGGTTTGCGTGATGAATACGCCGGGACAGAATTCGAATGCGGTGGCCGAACTGGCTTTCGGTATGATGATTATGGCGGTTCGTAATTTCTACGACGGCAAATCGGGTACGGAACTGATGGGCAAGAAACTGGGTATCCATGCATACGGTAACGTAGGGCGCAATGTGGCTCGTATCGCAAAGGGCATCGGTATGGACATTTATGCCTACGATGCGTATTGCCCGAAGGAAGCCATGGTGGCCGACGGCGTGAAACCGGTGGATTCTGCAGAAGAATTGTATGCTACCTGCAACGTGGTGTCATTGCACATTCCGGCTACTGCCGAAACCAAGAATTCCATTGATTATGATTTGGTGAACCGCATGCCGAAAAACGGTTTGCTGGTGAATACTGCCCGTAAGGAGGTGATTAACGAAGCAGATTTGCTTCGCCTGATGAATGACCGTCCAGACTTGAAGTATGTGACCGACATCATGCCGGCTCATCATGAGGAATTTGCCGATCATTTCCCGGGACGTTATTTCTCTACTCCGAAGAAGATGGGTGCACAGACGGCTGAGGCAAATATCAATGCCGGCATCGCAGCAGCCTGCCAGATTGTGGGCTTCCTGAAAGATGGTTGTGAGAAATTCCGTGTAAACAAGAAATAATTTCCTACTCCTTATGGCAATAGTTAAACCTTTCAAGGGTGTTCGTCCGCCGCAGGACTTGGTGGAGCAGGTGGCTTCCCGCCCTTACGACGTGTTAAACTCGGCTGAGGCCCGCGAAGAGGCGAAAGGCAACGAGAAATCTTTGTATCACATCATCAAGCCGGAGATTGACTTTCCGGAAGGTACGGATGAGCACGACCCACGTGTGTACGACAAGGCGGTAGCGAATTTCCGGATGTTCCAGGAAAAGGGCTGGCTGGTGCAGGACGACAAACCGTGTTACTATATTTATGCCCAGACCATGAACGGCAAGACGCAGTATGGACTGGTGGTAGGAGCTTACGTGCCCGACTACATGAACGGGGTGATCAAGAAGCATGAGCTGACGCGCCGTGACAAGGAGGAGGACCGCATGAAGCATGTACGGGTGAACAATGCGAACATCGAACCGGTGTTCTTTGCTTATCCGGAAAACAAGACGCTGGATGCCGTGGTGGCGAAATATACGGCTCAGAAGCCGGTGTATGATTTTGTGGCACCGGATGACGGCTTCGGCCATCAGTTCTGGGTGATTGACGACGACAAGGACATTGAGGCGGTGACAGAGGCGTTCAAGGAAATGCCTTCGCTTTACATTGCCGACGGTCATCACCGTAGTGCGGCAGCGGCACTGGTGGGTGCTGAAAAGGCGGCTCAGAATCCGAACCATCGGGGTGATGAGGAATACAACTACTTCATGGCAGTGTGTTTCCCGGCAGAGCAGCTTACTATCATCGACTACAACCGGGTGGTGAAGGATTTGAACGGACTGACTCCGCAGGCGTTCCTGGAAGCGCTGAAGAAGAACTTCGTAGTGGAAGAAAAGGGTGCGGACATCTACAAGCCGGCAGCCTTGCACAACTTCTCGCTTTACCTGGAGGGCAAATGGTACAGTCTGACGGCTAAACCGGGCACTTACGACGATAACGACCCGATTGGGGTGCTGGATGTCACGATTTCTTCCAACCTGATTCTGGACGAGATTCTCGGCATCAAGGACTTGCGCTCGGACAAGCGTATCGACTTTGTGGGCGGTATCCGCGGACTGGGTGAACTGAAGAAACGTGTGGACAGCGGCGAAATGAAGATGGCGCTGGCACTCTATCCGGTTTCCATGAAGCAGCTGATGGACATTGCCGATACGGGCAACATCATGCCGCCGAAAACCACGTGGTTTGAACCGAAACTGCGTTCGGGACTGGTGATTCACAAATTGGAATAAGATTTTTTTCTGAGCGATACAGGGCCTTCTCAAAGTTACATTTGGGAGGGCCTTTTTTGTGTGGATATACTTGCGGAACGGATATGGGGAAAACTATCTGAAAAGAAAACGCACTTGCGTTTAATGTAAAACGTAAGTGCGTTTTCTTTAAAACTCTTTGGCGTTTGAGTTGGAACGCAAGTGCGTTTGGTTTGAAACGTAAGTGCGTTTTTCCAGTGAAATATCTTATTTCGGCAAGGTCACGGGGAAGAGGTCATTCGGGCGGTGTTCGCGCAGAATTACCTGCTTCATCTGGTTCACGAGGTCCGGATGCTGGGCAGCCACGTCGTGGTCCTCATGAATGTCTTCTGTCAGGTTATAGAGGTGAGGAACGCCCTTCTTTACCACCATCTTCCAGTCGCCCATGCGGAGACCAATCTGGTCGGTTTCGTGGAACTCCCAGTAAAGGAAGTCGTGTGCCTTCTGTGCCTCGTCGTTGCCTAACAGGGTAGGAGCGAAAGAGATGCCGTCGAAACAGTCACCTTCCAGTTTCTTGTTCAGGTACTTCTTGGGGAAACGCTTGTCGCCCACCAGTTCGCAGAAGGTCGGCATGATGTCGTAGAAAGCCAGCTGATGGTCGTTCACCACACCCGCTTTTACTTTTCCTGGCCAGCGCACGATGAACGGGATGCGGATACCTCCTTCGTAGCACTGGCGTTTCAGGCCGCGCAGTTTGCCGTCGCGTCCGAAGAATGTCGGGTCGCCACCGCCTTCTTCGTGAGGACCGTTGTCACTGCTGAAGATGACGATGGTATTCTCGTCGAGTCCTTTTTCTTTCAGCTTGGCCAGGATTTCGCCCACGTAGGCATCCAGTCGGCTGATCATGCCGGCAAACTGGGCATGTGTGTGTACGCTCTCGTTGTAGCGGGAACCTGCATCTCCGCCCCAGGTCTTGTCATGAAAGAACTGTTTCTTATATTTCTTCAGGATAGAATCGTTGGGCTGTACCAGTTCGGCATGCGGCAGGGTGTACGTCAGGAAACCGTAGAAAGGCTGTTTGCCGTCCTGCTTGTCGAGCCATTCCAGAGCCTTCTGGTGAATCAGGTCGGCCGAATACTGCGTACGCTTGAAATAGTCGTCGCCGCTCATCGGGTAGCGGATGTTTTCTTCCAGAATCACACGGCTGACGGCCGTATCGCCTGCGGCACGACTGTAGGAGTTCAGGAAGTTCGGGTAGTAGAGGTGCGCCTGAAACTGGCACATGTAGCCGAAGTATTCGTCCACGCCCCGCTTGTCGGGAGTAGAGGTCGAACCCTCGTAGCCGCCGGCCCATTTGCCGAACATGCCGGTGGTATAGCCGTTCTTCTTCATGATTTCCGGCAGGATGATGTGCTGCGGGTCATACGGCTCCTGTCCGGTTACGGCATATTCCTTGTTCTGTCCGTACCACACCTCGCCGAGCCAGTATTCCTTGTTGCCTCTCACGTGTCCGTGTCCGCTGTGCTGTCCGGTCATGATGGTGGCGCGCGACGGGGCACTGACGGGGCTTCCGGCGTATGCCTGCGTAAATCGCATGCCCTCCTGTGCCATCTGGTCGATGCAGGGTGTCTGGATGAAAGGCTGACCGTAGCATCCCAGGTCGCCGTATCCCATGTCGTCGCAGAGAATGAACAAGATGTTGGGTTTTTCAGAATCGGGCGTTGCAGCTTGTGCATGAGGTGCAGCCACGGCAACCAGTCCCATACAGTAGGTTAGTTTTTGTAATTTTTTCATGCCATTAGTTTCTTAAGGGATTAATGCAGGAGCAAAGATACGCTTTCCGGTTTTAAAAATGCGAGAAAAATCATTAAATTTGCCATCTGAAAGAAGAAAAACGATGCAAGAAGATACCTATAAGACCATTCAGGAAAGCGCGGAAGCCATCTATACCGAGAAGCGCAGCAAGTTCATTGCCATTGCGCTGCCGGTGCGTACGCTCTCCGAAGTGAAGTCCCTTCTGGAGGAGTACCAGAAGAAATATTACGATGCCCGCCATGTGTGTTATGCCTATATGCTGGGTGCGGAACGGAAGGATTTCCGGGCCAACGACAACGGAGAGCCTTCGGGCACGGCCGGAAAGCCCATTCTCGGACAGATTAACTCGCGCGAGCTGACCGATGTGCTGGTCATCGTGGTGCGTTATTTCGGCGGTATCAAGCTGGGGACGAGCGGTCTGATTGTGGCCTACCGCATGGCGGCTTCGCTGGCACTGGATGAAGCCCCGGTCATCGAGAAGACGGTGGACGAAGACGTGGCCGTGGCGTTCGAATATCCCTTCATGAACGACATCATGCGCATCGTCAAGGAAGAGTCACCCGATATACTGGAACAGTCGTACGACATGGACTGCCTGATGCGTCTGCGCATCCGCAAGTCGATGATGGGAAAGTTGCGTGCGCGACTGGAAAAAGTGGAAACGGCTCGCATCCTGGACGAGTAATTGGAGGAAGTGCCGGAAGTCGTGCTTTCTTTACAGAAAGTCGCTGATTTTTTGCATTTTCCTGCGGTTTTTTAGCAAAAATTATTATCTTTGTTCCAACCTTATAACCCTTCATTATGAAACGACTGACAGGCTTAATATGCTTCTTGTATCTCCTTTGCGGTTGCCGGGAGGAAGCAGGCCGTGGGGTGGAACAACCGATGTCGCAACCCATCGTGTCGGAGACGGCATCTCCCGACAGCATGGAGGTGGAAGAGATTCTGCCGTTTGAGCGTAAACCGCTGACCGCTGCCGACATCATCTTGGTGAAGGAACTTCTTTTTGACAAATACACCTTGAAGGATGAGTATCCGTATAAGGACACCGTCCGTTCATTCAAATGGGACGACATACGCAAATGCCTGGCCTTTATCGAGAACCTTCAGTACGATGCCAACCGCTGGGCGATATTCCAGAATTACAAGAATGTGAACCGTGAAGCTCCGCTGGTGCGGAAATACACGCAGAATGTGTACCGGCGCATTGCCGATACGCTGGGAGTGGAGCGTTATCAGTCGGTGCCGCTGTATCTTCCTTCGGATACGCTGGTGCCCGAACGCTACGGACGCGACGGGGCGCTGGTGTCTTTCCTGGGCGAGACGGGCAGTTTCTATCGCGTGTCACCGGTCTCCATCGAGGGAGAATGGTGGGTGCCGCGCCGCTATGTCAAGCTGTTGTCCGACAGCACGCAGTTTAACCACGTGGTAGTGGTAGACCGGGGCGACCAGAACATTGCCACGCTGGAGCGTCTGGAAGAAGGTACCTGGGCCATCCGCAGCATGAATCCGGCCACTACGGGCATGCACCGTCCGCCGTACGCGCAGGAAACGCCGCTCGGCATGTTTGTGGTGCAGCAGAAAAAGTCGCGCATGGTGTTCCTGAAAGACGGTTCTGCGGCCACCGGAGGCTATGCACCGTATGCCAGCCGCTTCACCAACGGAGCCTATATTCATGGGGTGCCGGTCAACGTGCCTCGCACGGCGATGATTGAATACAGCTGGTCGTTGGGCACCACGCCCCGTTCGCACATGTGTGTGCGGAATGCCACCTCGCATGCCAAGTTTGTGTACGACTGGGCACCGACAGAACGGTCGCTGGTGATTGTAATCGAGTGATTTCTATAAAATTAACTCTCTTTACGGAAAAAGAAGGGTGGAAAATCCGTAACTTTGCGGCCGAATATTTTTCAGGTCGTAAAAAGTCATGCAAAATCATATCATCAAATTTTTTCTTTCTGCCATGTTCCTGTCTTTCCCCTGTGCGTATTTCACGGCGGAAGGAGAGTCTGTTCCTACTGAATCCCCCGCAGCGGCGGTCAAGGCGGCCGATGAGGTCGTGTCGCTCTACCATTCCATGCAGCTGGAGGGAGTGGTCAACTGGCGGGCCTTCAAGCAGGCGGTGACGGGTTACAACCGCATCAAGAACCGCAAGCGCGATGTGCTGACCCTGATTGACTTTTCCAAGCCTTCCACGGAAAAGCGCCTGTACGTGTTCGACATGAAGCACCGCCGGATGCTGTATTCTTCGGTAGTGTCGCACGGAAAGAACAGCGGTGGAAACTATGCCACTTCTTTTTCCAACGAATACGGTTCCTACAAGAGTTCATTGGGCTTTTACCTGACGGCTTCCACCTATCAGGGGCGAAACGGGTATTCGCTCATTCTTGACGGACTGGAGAAAGGGATTAACGACCGGGCCCGCGAACGTGCCATTGTGGTGCACGGGGCCACATACGCAGACCCATCCGTGGCCAGTCGTGGCGGACGGTTGGGACGGAGCTTCGGATGTCCGGCACTTCCTACTTCCGTGTCGCGCCCCATTATAGATGCAATAAAAGGGGGCAGCGTCATGTATATCTATGCCGAAACCCCCTCTTACTTAGCTCAAAGTTCTATTCTCGATACATCGGATGATGTCATCGTAAATCAATGATTTCCGCTCCCGGATACTTGCTTTTGTCGAAACGGAACACCGCGTCGGGCAGATTCACTCCCGTGCGGTACGACGAAATCTGAAACTCTTGTTTCTCTCCGTTCTGCAGCTGGATGGCAATGTATACGGGCGAACTGTTTTCCTTCACGTTCAGTGTGATGCTTTTAATGTCCTGCGAGGTCTTCGGGGTCAGAATGATTTCATGTCCCCGCTTCCCCTGACGGGTCTTTTCGCCCACGTAGCGGTAGTTGAAGCCCTTCTTGTAAGATGTCAGCAACGCATACGGGTTGACGCTCTGTATCTCCTCCGGGGTGGGGGATGACACGTTCACCTCTTCATTTTGCTCCACGTAACTCCACTGCGTCTTTCCGTCGAACCAGGTCTTGATGCCTCCGCTCTCCAGGCAGAACTTGTTGCCTTTCAGCAACAGCTTTCCTTGTTGTGTACCTCCAAAAGTCAGACTGATGCCGCCGGCTTTCCGGTAGCTGTCCGCCATCTTGCTTAATATGCTTTCAGCTTTTGCGTCCTGTTGGGCCACAGCCTGACACAGGGCGACTCCCATCAGCAGGACGAGAAGAAAAATCTTTTTCATACCTGTCACAATCGTTTTTATGGGTTAGAGGGCAGTCCGTTTAATCCTTCAGGCTGCTCATTCTCATTTGTAAATCGTTTTCATCCAGACAAAGCACGTCGCGCGCCTTGCTACCGTTGGCCGGACCTACGATGCCCGCCTTTTCCAGCTGGTCCATGATGCGTCCCGCACGGTTGTAGCCGATGGAGAATTTACGCTGAATCAGCGAAGTGGAACCCTGCTGGTGGTAGATGACCAGACGAGCCGCTTCTTCAAAGAGCGGGTCCAGACGGTTCATGTCCACGTCGGCAGCACTGCTGGGTTCTGCATTCTCATCCACGTATTCCGGCAGCATGAAGGCCGTAGGATAACCCTGTTGCTTGCCGATGAATTCCGCGATGCGTTCCACTTCCGGCGTATCGACAAACGCACACTGCACGCGCACCGGGTCGTTTCCTTGCAGGTACAGCATGTCACCCTTACCGATGAGCTGCTGTGCACCCGGACGGTCCAGAATGGTACGTGAGTCCATCATGGAAGCCACACGGAAAGCCACACGCGCCGGGAAGTTGGCCTTGATGGTACCCGTAATGATGTTCGTGGTCGGACGCTGGGTAGCGATGATGGCGTGGATACCCACCGCACGGGCCAGCTGGGCGATACGGCAGATAGGCAGTTCCACCTCCTTGCCGGCTGTCATAATCAGGTCGCCGAACTCATCAATGATGATGACGATGTAAGGCAGGAAGCGGTGACCGTTCTCCGGATTCAGCTGGCGGTTGATAAACTTCGCGTTATATTCCTTGATGTTACGGCATCCTGCGTTCTGCAGGAGCTTGTAACGGTTATCCATTTCTACACACAGCGAGTTCAGTGTCTGTACTACCTTCGTCACGTCGGTGATGATGGCATCCTCTCCGTCGGGCAACTTGGCCAGGAAATGGCGTTCAATCGGCGCATAGATGGCAAATTCCACCTTCTTCGGGTCGATGATGACGAACTTCAGTTCACTGGGGTGCTTCTTGTAGAGCAGGGAAGTCACGATGGCATTCAGTCCCACAGACTTACCTTGACCTGTCGCACCGGCCACCAGCATGTGGGGCGCTTTGGCCAGATCCACCATGAACACCTCGTTGGTAATGGTCTTTCCGAGTGCCACCGGCAGGTCGAAGGTTGTTTCCTGGAACTTCTTGCTGGTCAGGATGGAACTCATGGGTACGATGTGCGGGTTCGCGTTTGGCACTTCGATACCGATGGTACCCTTGCCCGGAATCGGTGCGATGATACGGATACCCAGTGCCGAAAGACTCAGGGCGATGTCGTCCTCCAGGTTGCGGATTTTCGAGATACGTACCCCCTCTGCCGGCGTAATCTCATATAAGGTAATGGTCGGACCCACACTGGCCTTGATGGAACTGATTTCAATGCCGAAGCTGCGCAGCACCTTGATGATGCGGTTCTTGTTGGCATTCTGTTCCTCCATGTCGATGTCCGGCTCGTCGTTCTGATACGTGTTCAGCAAGTCGAGGGTCGGGAAGCGGTAAAATTCCAGGTCCAGACGCGGGTTATAGGGCTGTGACATGTCTCCCCGGTAAGCCTGATCCTCTTCCTTGGTATCGTTGCTGACTTCAAATACCGGCTCCTCTTCTTCCTTGTCGAAGTCATCCTCTAGGGCCGGCTTCACCTCAAAAGGGTGCTTCCTGTCATTCTCTTCTTCGGTATCAATGGGCAGGTCGATGACGAGCTCCGATGCCGGCTCTTCCTCTTTCACGACTACCTTTTCCGGTTCTTCCTTGATCGGTTCAGTCGCCTTCTCTTCTTCCTGCGGAGTTTCTTCCTCCTCTTTCTTCTGTTTAGGTTTCCGGTGCGTCCAGCTCTTCCAGAAACTTTCTTTCTTTTCCTTCTTCTCCGATTCATCCTCCTTATCCGATTCATCCTCTGCGACGGTTGCTTCCGGCTCGTCCATTACCGGCTTCTGGTAGGTCGGTTCCGGCTGAGGAGTTGCTTCCTCTGCCATGGCTGCGTTATTGCCTTTTTGCGGATGCAGCGCCTTTCTCACCACGCCCATGGTCTGTCGGGTCAGTGCCACGCCGAACAATATAGCTGTAGCCAGCAGCACCAGAATCAATCCCGGCGCACCGATTTGCGAGCGAATCCACAGGCTCACGTTGTAGCCATGCAGTCCCCCCGGATAAATATAAGAATCTTCCAGCAGTCCCTCAAATGCAAATCCCAGGGTGATAGAGAGCCACACCATCACTGTGGCACAGCCCAAGAACCAGTAACGGATGCGGAACTCGTACGCCTTCATCAGCTTCATGCCGGCCACCACTAAGAAGATAATGATGCAGTAAGCCGAAAACCCGAAACAGTCGTTAATCAGGAACTGCGCCAGCTGCGCTCCCCGTGCTCCGGCATAGTTTTGTATGCGGTTGCCCGTTTCCAGCAGCTCCGACGGGTTGGGATGCGAAAGAATGCTCTGATCGTTTCCTCCCGTAAAGAAGAATGAGCTGAAAGCCAGCAGCAAGTACACGCCGAAGATGACGCAGAGCAGTCCGATGACGAACGCGGTAGTCTCACTTTTCAGGATAGTCCATGTTTTTTCGGCCATGGCAGCCGCTTTTTCACTTTTGCTTGTATCTGTTTTTTTTGTTTGCATGATGACTCGAATTAACTAAACATACATGCAAATGTACGAATAAAACTAAAACTGAGAAATTTTTTTTGTACCTTTGCACGTCAATTAGCATGAATATGGAAGAAAAAAACTCTCAAGTAATATTCGATAAAAACGCAGTCGAGTTCGTGACAGTGGCTGCCGAGTTCTGTGGATTTATGGAACGTGTTTCCGATATGCGTTGTCGGGATTTCGTCGACAAGTCCCTGAAACTCCTTCCCCTTTTATACCTGAAGGCTTCGTTGCTTCCTGCTTGCGAGCGGATGGAAGACGCCGACCCGGAAACCTTCGTGACCGAGACCGATTACGAAGTGCTTCGCGGCTCCATTGCCTCTCTCCTGGGCGAATACGATGACTACCTCGAAGTGTTCCTCGATGACATGGCCTATAGTGATACCCCCATTCATCAGAACATATCCGAAAGCCTGGCCGACATTTACCAGCCCATCAAGGATTTCATCTGCGTGTTCCAGTTGGGTCTGGAGCACACTATGAACGACTCCTTAGCTATCTGCCGTGAACTCTTTGCCGAGTTCTGGGGACAGCGTCTGGTCAATGTGATGCGTGCCCTTCACGACGTGAAGTACCGCCAGCTGGCACACGGCAGCCAGGAAGAGGAAGATTCCGCGCTCTACGAAGACAACTGCACCGAAGAAGAACTCTACGAAGGCCTTGACATGGGCGACGACGAATAACCCTAAACCCGTAAACTGAATGGTAGAACTACAGAGTAAAATAGATAAGAAAATCGTTGCGGAGTTACCCAAAGTCTCTTTCCCCGGTCGCATCTTCGTGATTTACACCGAGGCCGAGGCCCGCAAGGCCATTGATTACCTCAATACCCATGTACTGGTAGGGGTGGACACCGAAACACGCCCTTCGTTCCGGAAGGGAGCCGTCAACAAGGTGGCCCTCTTGCAGGTCTCTACTTACGACACCTGCTTCCTGTTCCGCCTGAACCACCTCGGACTGCCGGACTTCCTGGAAGAGTTCCTTCAGAACGACGTGCTCAAAATCGGACTGTCGCTGAAAGACGATTTCGCCATGCTGCGCCGTCGCAACCAGAAAGACCCGCGCATGGGCAACTGGGTGGAACTGCAGGACTACGTAGCCTCTTTTGGCATCGAAGAAAAGAGCCTGCAGAAAATCTATGCCCTCCTCTTTCAGGAAAAGATTTCCAAGAGCCAGCGCCTTTCCAACTGGGAGGCCGACACCCTGACCGAGGCGCAGCAGCTGTATGCTGCTACTGATGCCTGGGCCTGCGTGCGCATTTACCAGTACTTGGAAGAGCTTCGCCTTTCGGGCAAGTACCGCGTGATACGCACGGAAACTCCTGAAAACATTCTCGAAGATTAATCACTTAAACCATACAAATGAGCTATAAGAAAGTATTTCTCAAACCCGGAAAGGAAGAATCGCTCAAACGCTTCCATCCCTGGGTTTTTTCCGGAGCCATCGCCCGTGTGGAAGGAGAGCCGGAAGAAGGTGAAGTAGTAGATGTCTACACCTCCAAGAAAGAATTCATTGCCTGCGGACATTTCCAGATTGGAAGCATCGCTGTGCGTGTGCTTTCCTTCCGTCAGGAACCCATCGACCACGCGTTCTGGGTACGCCGCCTGCAGGTGGCCAAAGACCTCCGCTGTGCCTTGGGCGTGCTGGGCAATCCTCAGAACAATACCTACCGTCTGGTACACGGCGAGGGCGATAACCTGCCCGGACTGATTATCGACGTGTACGACCATACCGCCGTGATGCAGGCACACTCTGCCGGCATGCACCTTGACCGTATGGCAGTGGCCGAAGCCCTCGAAGAAGTGATGGGCGACGTCATCCAGCACATCTATTATAAATCAGAAACCACACTGCCCTTCAAGGCCGACCTGCTGGCTACCGAAAATGGCTTCCTCAAAGGCGGAAGTCCGGAGAACGTAGCCATGGAGAACGGACTGAAGTTCCACGTAGACTGGCTCAAGGGACAGAAGACCGGTTTCTTCGTCGACCAGCGCGAGAACCGTGCCCTGCTGGAACGCTATGCCAAGGGCCGTAACGTGCTCAACATGTTCTGCTACACCGGCGGCTTCTCGTTCTATGCCATGAGGGGAGGGGCCAACCTCGTTCATTCGGTAGACAGCTCTGCCAAAGCCATCGACCTGACCAACGAGAACGTATCCCTTAACTTCCTCGGCGATACCCGTCACCAGGCCTTTGCGGAAGATGCCTTCAAGTTCCTCGACCGCATGGGCGACCAGTACGACCTGATTATCCTCGACCCGCCGGCCTTTGCCAAGCACCGCGATGCCCTGCGCAATGCCCTTCGCGGTTACACCAAGCTCAATGCCAAGGCCTTCGAAAAGATACGTCCGGGCGGTATTCTCTTCACCTTCTCCTGCTCGCAGGTGGTGAACAAGCAGGACTTCCGTAACGCTGTGTTTACCGCCGCTGCACAGAGCGGACGCAGCGTGCGCATTCTTCACCAGCTCACCCAGCCGGGCGACCATCCGGTCAACATCTACCATCCGGAAGGCGAATACCTCAAGGGACTGGTGCTCTACGTAGAATAATTTCCCCGAAAAGGGATACAATAAAAGAAGCTGTTTCACTGTCGGAATGCTCCGTGTGTGAAACAGCTTCTTTCGTTAGTTAGTATGTATCTTTCAGCGTAGCTTAATACGCGTTTTTCTCTCCATGTATGGCGTTGGCCACCGTCTTGTAGATGATGAACAAATCCAGGCCGAAGCTCCAGTGCTCAATGTACCAGATATCTCCGCGGATACGTCCTTCCATATCTTTCAGCTCCTTGGTTTCCCCGCGGTAACCCGTCACCTGACTCCATCCCGTGATACCCGGTTTCACGAAATGTCTCACCATATACTTGTTAATCAGTTTCGAATATTCTTCCGTATGCTTCAGCATGTGCGGGCGGGGACCCACCACGCTCATGTCGCCTAACAGCACATTGATAAACTGCGGCAGCTCGTCGATACTCGTTTTTCGCATGATATTTCCCCAGCGAGTCTTGCGCGGGTCATCCTTTGTTGCCTGCAGTGAATCCGCTTGTGCGTTCACCTTCATGCTCCGGAACTTGTAGCAATAGAACTCCTTATCGTTTTGTCCGTTGCGCTTCTGCTTGAAGAATATCGGTCCCGGCATGGTCAGCTTGGTAATGATGGTCACTATGAGCAGGATGATAGGGAAGAGCGTACACAAGAATGTCAGCGAGAAAACAACGTCGAATGTCCGCTTCAAAATCCTGTTTCCGGTGCGGCTCAGCGGGTCCTCACGCAGGCTCAGGTAAGGCACACTTCCCAACATATTGAAATACATGCGCTTGTGCAGGTAAGTACGTACGTTCGGTACGCTGTAGAAATGCACTAAATGATTCTCACAATAATCAATCAACGGACGTATTATCTCATGATCCTTTGAATGAAGACAGCAGAACAGGTAGTGCGTGTTTCCACTATTTTCCAGGAACTTTATTACGTCGGTAGGTTTTCCTAAGTAAGGACATTCAGGAGGAAAATTCGGATTAGGCTCATGGTCAAAGTAACCGTTTACCCTGAACCCCGCCCAGCTGTGGTCTGTCAGTTCGTGATACAGTTCCAGGTTGTTTTCCCCGCTTCCCACCAATATCACAAAGCGTAAGTTCCCACCTTTGGAACGGTATCGCTTCAGCATCTTGCGCAGAAAAATTCGGAAAATGGTGATGCACAAAAACAATGTAAGGAGATAAGTCAGGTAGAAGTAAGACCAGGTATCCATGAATTTTCCTACTTCCAGAACCAGTCCGGCGAGTATTCCGAAGAGCAGTATCGTTTTACTTATCTTACCCATAATCTGGTAAACGTATACTTTTCTTTTATAAAGTATGACTCCTACTTGCATGGAAGCAATGAAGTAACATAACATCACCGTAAGTAACACCTGATAATGCGGTACATCCAGAATCTGTTGCCATGCCGTATCCTTAATTAGCATGAACAATGCATAAAATAGTCCCCCGGCCAGTATAGTTTCGCAACTTGTAATGAATAAGCTTACCCAATCATTGTATGTATCATACTTTGTTTTCATATCATTTAAATAATTTAAGGTTGGAACGTGTAAATTAAGGGATTTTCTTTCTTTTTTCCAACTCTAATCCCCGATTTCTGAAAAAAATTTTAGAATTTCTTTAATTCCAACCGTGCATAGTCCGATTCCAGTATCATTTCTTTCCCGTCACACTTCACAATGTCAAACACCGTTTCCTGCTGGTTGTTGATGCCGAAGTGTTTCAGGTTCTCTACCGGAGCATCCTGTCCGCTGTCGCCGGTAGACTGGCGTATTTTGAAATCCTTTACCACTAATTGCGTTTCATCGTTCCGGTATTCCGTACGTCCTATGTAAGCTCCGTATCCCTTTGAACCGTCCTTTTCGGCCACTTCCGTCACCATGCGCGTAATGCTGTAGTACAGTCTTTCGCATTCCACGGTCTCATCCGTTTCTGCCACGGTAAACCGTTCCAGTATCCAGAATCCTTCCACGTCACTGTTGATGGGCGCCTTCTTGCATCCGGCAGTTCCCAACGCCATTCCTATTACGGCAATTATTGTATAAATCCATTTCTTCATTTTCCAAATCCTCCTGTTTTTCTAAGTGTAATCATGCCACCCGTGCTGTTTCCCAGGTAATTTCCTCTGTCCAGTCCCAAGGCAGCGCTCAGACTCCATCCCTTGGCCCATTGGGGCAGGTAAGTCACCTCCGCCATGCTGCTGAACTGCTTCCGCATCTTGTCCAGCGGATGAGCATACGTACCCCAGTGGCGGGCATACGACGCCATGACTCTCCATTTCCATTCTTCCGACGGATTGCCCGAGATGCCCACATGCTGTGCCTTCATACGGTTACTTCTGAAGCGGATGGTTCCGTCCTCATTATAGGCAGGTCCTGCTATCAGCGGATGGCCGATGCCTTGTCCGTAGTGCTGCCATGCCTGGTAAATATAGTGGTTGTAGTAGTCATCCCCGCCGCTCATCTGCAAGTCCGAGAACGAACCCCAGAAACCGTCGTACAAGATAGGTCCCGATGCATCCTTTGTGCTGATGCCTTCCCATAATACGGCCGACACCCATTTGTTCTTCGGCAGATACACCTCAATGCCCAGCTGTCCGTCTTTCCACCGTCCGTACTCCCAGAACATCTGCGAGTGGTCCTCAAAATAATGGTCCAGTGTGGCTCTTACCTTCCAGTCGCCGAAGTAATAGTTCAGGGCAAAGTTCCAGCTTCCCAACATGTTGCCCTCCACGTTCACCTGTTCTCCTTCCGGCGTATCCTCTCCGCCAGCTGTGGGGAACAAGGCATGCCAGTAAGACTTCAGGCCGTCGGGCATGTCAATGGTCTGCTGCGAAGTTCCGTCGGCCTGCTTTCTATATTGGTCTCCTCCGAACTGGGTAGCCATGAACAGACCGAATTCAAATTCCAGAGGCAGCTTTTCCTTGTTGCCCAACCGGAACATCAGCGACTTGCTGTGATACATCACTTTCTTGGCAAACACTTGGTTTGTGCCGCAAAAATCCTCCTGCCAGTTTCCGTCTGTAAACATTCCGTATGCCAGATGGCCTTTGAAAGCCAGCCAGTTCCGGGTGCCCGGTATTGCCAGAAAGTCCTTGATTTCAGCCCTTATTTGCGGAATCGGACGCATGTTCGGTCCTTCCGCCATCCATCCGCTGGTCAGTTCACTGTTCTTCTCTAACGGAAAGCCCATCCGTTCCTTGCTTCCGATACTTAGCGTCAGCATCTTCCAGGAAATGTCCGCATACGCCTGCTGTACCCAGAAGTCCGATGCCTGTTTCACCCCTCCGGCCAGATCCAGTCCGGCGTCAATGCGCCATCCTCTCTTTAACGGTTTATGCCAGTCGATACCTGCTCTCAGGTAGCCGCTGTTCGGTTTTTCGCTGGTCATGCCAAACCGGTTGGCTGTCAGCCAGAGTGGGGCATACGTGCCCGAAGAGGCAGTAGCCGCTGCTTCCACCCGATATTGAAACTCCTGCGCACTCTCTTGCGCCAGGGCCGGAGTCGCCAAAAAAAGAAGTAAGATTGATTTCGATAAATTCATGTTAATGATGTATTCAGAAAAAAATTCTGCACAAAGGTAGAAAAGAATGAGGTAAAACCCATATTTCCCGCTAGAAAATATCGTTTCTACCTCATTCTTCGTATCATCTGACATAAAAAAGTCAGAATAATCCTTCTGAAACTTAGCTTCTGCTAATTTCCAGTCCCTTGTTCGATAAGCTCATCTCCACGAAGCGTGCCCGTTCGTTCGGACGTTCCTCTGTCAGAATCCGGCGGATACGCACCGCCGCGTCCGGATCCTTGGCCACCATGTACAGGTAACCGCCGCCACCGGCACCCGGTAACTTATATCCCAGGCAGAGGTCGTCAATCCGCTCCGTCAAGGCCTGTACTGCCGACGGATTCGTACCCTCATCCAGCAGCTGGTTCTGCTTCCAGGTCTTCCGTATCAGTCGTCCTGTTTCCTCGAAATCATTTCGCAGGATGGCGTCGTACATATCCATGGCGTGGCCCTTCATCTGTTCCAGCAGGTGCAGGTGACGGTTCGAGTTCAGGAACATGCCCTTCACAATCTCCGCCAGGATACCCTTGGCCGTACGCGTAATGCCCGTGTAATACAGCAGATGGCACTTGCGGTACTCGTCGCTCGTGAACAGGTAATCCGGCAGCCAGCGCACCTTCGGTTCCTGGTGCCATCCCGGTTGCGTCTGCAGCAGCTTCACCCCGTGCAGCACACCCCCGTACTGATCCTGCCAGCCGCCCCCCGTGGTGAGCAACTGTTCCAATACCAGTGTACGGCTTCCGATGCCCTGCTTGTCCCAGTTCAGGCCGCAGAAATCATTCAGCGCCCCTAACACCGTAGCCGCCAGGATAGAGCTGGTACCCAGTCCCGAACCCGCCGGAATGGCCGACAGCAGCGTCACTTCAATACCCGTGCCGAACGCCTTCAGCTGTGTCTCCAGCGAAGCAAACCGTTCTGTGGAGAAATCCGGATGGAACCCTGCCAGTACCAGTGCTGCCTTGGGAATAGAGAAAGGCGAACCCACCTTGTTGAAATCCTGCAGCTCCTCGTAGGTAGACACCACCTCCATGGCACCCAGGTCAATCGAGCGCAGTGTAATGCGGTACTCCTTCGACGGCTTCACGTACACCTGCAGCGGCGGCTGTCCGTTCAGCTCGATGGCCAGGTTCACCACATTTCCGCCCTCCATCAGGCTGTAGGGTGGGGTATCCGTCCATCCTCCGGCAATGTCGATACGCACCGGGCTGCGTCCCCACACAATCTGGTCCGCATACACCGACAACTTCGGCTGCTGGCGGTAATCCATTGTGCTGGTCAGTCCCTGACGCATGAGTCCGAACGCCCGTGCCTCCAGTTCCTTCGCTTCCGGATTCCCCTCCAGTTCGCGCACTTTCGCACGAAACATCGCGTCGCTGATACGCTTCAGCAGGGAAGTCCCCTCCGGCAGTTCCTCCGGCAGGGCGATGCCCCCTTTGGCAAACGCTTCCGCTGCCTCCTGCAAGTCCACCTGATAGAACACGCTCCGTTCCTGGTTCTTGGCCAGCAGGCTCCAGTTCTCCTTGCGGAACACTTCCCGCTGGGCGAACAGCCGTCGCAGGTTCGCATACGCCGAAATCTCGTCGGCCGATACCTTCCGTGCCTTCTGCCAGATAGCCCGTCCGGCTTCACCCTGTCCGCCGTCCGTCATCCATTGCAGTACCGTGCCCAAATCCTCTATCGAGTCCGTCACCGGGAAAATCGCAGCCGACTGCAAGTCCTCACAGCCCCGGATCTCGTCCGCTGTCAGACCTCTTTCTGCCAGCCATTCCGTCACCGGACGGCCCAGATATGCCGTAGAAGCCTCCTTCAGACTCCCCTTGAATTTATCGTTAAACCCGTACGGACGTGCGGCAAACTCCCGTTCGCCCATCGGCACCACGTCGATGCATACTCCTTCCGGCACGTTCAGCGCCCAGTTGTTGCGCGGTACCCCCGTGATGATGTTCCGGCTGTGCAGCGTCCAGTTCTTGCCCACGTGGCTGTTTTCCACCCACACCTCCGCGTTGTCCGCCGTCAGTGAGAATTCCATCTCCGCATTCTGCACGAACACCGCCGGATGCGGTTTCACCTTGTGGTGCATAATCGCCCGCTGGTCCGTCACGCAGTTCTGCACCGCCAGTGTCGATGAAATCATCTCCCGGCTCGTACCGTAATGGTGGAACTCACCACCCGGCAGCGGCAGGATAGCCACCTTCAAGCTGTTCAGCTCCTCATCCACGATGCGCGGATGCGCTCCCAGTGCCAGCCCGAACTCCGAGTACATGTCGTAGAACTTCACGCCCCCGTCCTTGTCGGTCGAGCGTTTCACCATTAGCTCGATGGCGCGGTCACTCAGCAGCCAGATACCGATGTCCATCAGGAACAGGTAATCCTGCATCAGCTTGCCCATTTCCTCCACGCTCGGCTTCTGCAGCATGAAGTCCAGCTTCTCCGGTTCCTTCCGCGACGACACAAACACTCCGTGGTTCTTCGCCAGTTCCGGGTCCACCCACAAGCCGTAGCACACCACGTCCACATCCGGAATCTCCTGCAGCGGTTCCGTGGCACGGATGTACACATCGCCGCTCGCAATCAGCGTGCGCAGTCTCTCCGGCGCCCGTTCCATGATTTCTTCATACAGCGGCAACTGCAGCGACAGCAAATCCTGTGTGATGCGCTGTCCGCGTGCCCAGCGGAACACCGGTATCGGCGTCAGTACCTTGCCCGACGGCGCATAGCCCGGCAGACGGCGGCTCTGTCCTCCCGCATGTAGCAGGATACGCTTCTCGCGTGCCAGCCAGTCGCCCAGTGCGGCATTCTTATCCTCTTCCTCCCGGCAAGCATTCAGCAGCCAGGCCGTACCACCTCCCGAACCCAGTTTCTTTCCCACCGGGTCCGATGTGCAGAACCACTCCTTGTGGTCTGCGTGCATAATATCGTGAAAACACTCCACCAGATTCGGTGGCAATGACAATAACTTTTTCATGTAATCCAATTAAGAATGAAGAATTAAGAATGAAGAATGATGACACTTACTCGTTTTTAATTATTCATTATTCACTCATTACAGCTTAAATATCCGCTTCATCAGCTTCCATTTCTCCTGTGAGGTAGCTCCCGGAGCGGCTTTCTGGAACTTCGCCATGTGCGCTTCCCATTCCGCCTGACGGGGCAGGGTAGCCAGTCGTGCATAATCCTGTTCCATGTCAAAGTCATCCGTGGTATCCATAATCATGAACAGGCGGTTTCCGTCAATGTAAATCTGCATGTCCGTGATACCCACCTCGCGGATACCCGCTTTCACTTCCTCCCACACGTGTGCATGTTCCGCCACGTAGGCTTCAATCAGCTCCTTATCGTCATAGAGCTCCAGTGTCTGGCAATATCTTTTCATAATGAAGAATGAAAAATGAAGAATGAAAAATGAAGAATGAAAAATGAAGAATGAAAAATGAAGAATGGTAGCCATACATTCGTTTTTCATTCTTCATTATTAATTATTAATTGAATCTAGTCTCTCCGGAAAATGTCGCGTGTATATACCTTCTCTTTCACGTCGTCCAGGCAGGCATCGTAGCGGTTGGCAATGATGGCATCCGCCTGCTGCTTGAAATCCTCCAGGCAGTTCACCACCTTCGAACCGAAGAACGTGGTGCCGTCTTCCAATGTCGGCTCATAAATAATCACCGTAGCTCCCTTCGCCTTGATGCGTTTCATCACCCCCTGGATACTGCTCTGGCGGAAGTTGTCACTGTTCGACTTCATGGTCAGCCGGTACACCCCGATGATGCACTGCTTTTCCGCTTCCGGACTGAAATCCCCCCGGTTATAATAGTCATAATACCCCGCTTTCTTCAGCACCTGGTCGGCAATGAAATCCTTGCGCGTGCGGTTGCTCTCCACGATAGCCTGAATCAGGTTCTCCGGCACATCCTGGTAGTTGGCCAGCAGCTGCTTCGTATCCTTAGGCAGACAGTAGCCCCCGTAACCGAACGAAGGATTGTTGTAATGCGTGCCGATGCGCGGATCCAGACAGATGCCCTGAATGATAGCCTGCGTATCCAGTCCCTTCACCTCCGCATACGTATCCAGCTCGTTGAAATAACTCACACGCAGTGCCAGGTACGTATTGGCAAACAGCTTCACAGCCTCCGCCTCCTTCAGTCCCATGAACAGCGTATCCACGTCCGGCTTCAGTGCCCCTTCCTGCAGCAGTGCCGCAAACTCCTGCGCCTTCTCCTTCAGGTGCTCGCCGGCAATGGCCTGAATGGCCGCATTCTCCTCGTCGCGACCCTTTATCAGCTTCGGGTAGCCCACGATGATACGGCTGGGGTAGAGGTTGTCGTACAGCGCCTTGCTTTCCCGCAGAAACTCCGGCGAGAACAGCAGGCTGAACTTTTTACCCGCAAGGGCAGGGGTAGACTGGAACTTCTCCGCGTACTTCACATACAGGCTGCGGCAGTACCCCACCGGGATGGTACTCTTAATCACCATCACCGCGTCCGGATTCACCTCCAATACCAGGTCGATTACCTCTTCCACGTGCGACGTGTCGAAATAATTCTTCACCGGATCATAGTTCGTGGGAGCCGCAATTACCACAAAATCCGCGTTTCGGTAAGCCGATGCCCCGTCCAGTGTAGCCGTCAGGTCCAGCTCCTTTTCCGCTAAGTATTTCTCGATGTATTCGTCCTGAATCGGACTGATGCGGCGGTTGATTTTCTCCACCTTCTCCGCAATCACGTCTACGGCAGTTACCCGGTGATGTTGTGCTAACAGTGTAGCGATAGATAAGCCCACGTAGCCCGTTCCGGCTACTGCGATATTTAGTTGTTTCATCTTCTAGTCGTTTTGGTTTTATATAAACTTGTTACTGTTCCTTCCTACAAAGAAAGTGAAAAAATCTGGAGAAAAAGCGTGCCGGACTAAAAATAATTTGCCGGTTTACAGCTTTCTGTAGCGCACGGCAAATCCTAAGATTTCCGCAAAGAAAGCAAATAATTCACAGAAACTATATCGTTCAAGAAATGTTATTACGGAGAAAGTCTTTTAAAGGTTGTAACTCAGGGGCGTTGAGATTCCAGTATCGTGTGTCATTGAATTGCCATTGTCCGCTCCCCAGTTTACTTCGTTTCGTATTGCTTAATGTCTTTTGCGCACTGATGTAAGTAAAGAGTTTGCCTTTCAAATCGGGAGTCAGATATTGGTTCCCCAAACAAGCTTCATAGTCAGAGTAACAGTCAACCCATTGTTTATGAGTTTTTTTCTGCATCAACAGTTCCAACAGATTCTCCAGAATGCCATCGTCTGCATTATTGGGGAAAAGAAATATTCCGTCAGCCTGCATTCCGTTGCCTTGCAGTTCCTGGTTGATGCGTTGTAGGGTAGCCGTAAATCCACATCCTGTAGCAGATGTATCCGCATCAAACACAATCAGATTTTTCCCTCCTTCAAGTGTGTTTTCCTTGAATTTGTTAGCGGCTTTTACCAGATTGTTTTTTCCTCCTACGCAGATTATTTCATATTGTTTTCGGGCAAATCCCAAATATTGTATGAGTGTATCAAGAAACACATACTCCTGTGTTTTCTCATGTCCTGCTTCAATGAATAACCGTACCATCATCGTACCTCCATTTCCTGTTTGATGGCATACGTCAGTTCTTCAGCGCTGTAGCGTAGAGCCACAAGTTCATCGTCATTTTTCCTTATCAGCTTGTAGGATGCTATCGGTTGCGGGTCATCAGATTGATTAATCGTTTGGACCAGCGATTTCACCAGATCCAGGCTATGTGTGGAAGCAAAAATCTGTGTATGATGCTTTTGGCACATATAAAGGATGACTTTCCATAATTGCGGCATAACCGAAAAATGCAAGCCGTTATCCAGTTCATCTATGATAAGCACTCCATTTCTGCATGTGTAAATGGAAAGAATGACAGCCAGCACTTTGCGTACTCCGTCTCCCAGCACGTTGATTGGAAGTCGGGTCGGCAGTCCTACATCTACCATTATCCTTTTGCCTACCAGTTGCACATCAGTGATACGCGGCTCAACAATTTGGAGAGCTTCCACGATTTCATTTTCCTGTTTGTTCTGGATAATTTCAGTCAGTTTCTCCGCGATGTCACTTTGTATGTGATTAGAAGGAATATATTCCGCATAAAGAACCTCTTTATATCTTTGGTCAGAAGTAATGTTCCCACTTTTTTCTTCTGTAACCATCAGCTCAGAATGATATTTGCTTTCTTTTTCTGCCTCTGTGGAGAAGTTGATTTTCAGCCCATACCGTCTGCCAATACTTTCCGATGAGTTCTTTTGTAAGTCTTCCAGTGAAATATTCTGGGAGTGTGATTCTATCATTTGGATAGAAACTTGCCGGCTTTGTTCTCCCAGACTGCTTAATTGTATAATGTGATCCGGATTTGCCTGATAGAACTCAATTTTTAAATCTGTTTCTTCCAGTGAATCCAGTGCTCTGCTCTTGTTTGCTAAAATAGGTAATGTAGGGTTGTCAGGGCCTGACAATATAAATAATGATTCCAGCAAAGAAGACTTGCCACAGTTGTTTTTTCCGAAGAAGAGGTTTACCAGTTCTAATTTTTCCAGTTTACATTGTCGAATTCCTCTATAATTTTTTACTGAGAAGTCTGTATAAATCATATCTGTTGCTGTTTTCCCTATGAATTGATACGACAAATGTAACAAAAATAACTTGTTGTCGCATTAAAATTGTTGTAGAATTCGAGAAAACCTCCGAAAAATACAAGTTTTTCCTCTCATTTAATTCAGTTTTATCGGATGCTTACGGTTGTACCCAGTCCGTCATTTATGATAATAGAATATTTATTTTACACTCACACCCTTAATCAATTTAATAACGGGTTACAGCTTTTCTATCTCTTCAGCAGAAAGATGGGTATATTTGGCAATTGTCTCTAGGGGCAGACCGTCCGTTTTCATGCTGCGCGCCATATCCAGCCGGCTTTTCTCTACACCTTCCTTTATGCCTTCCGCACGTCCTTCCGCGCGTCCTTCCGCACGTCCTTCCGCACGTCCTTCTGCGCGTCCTTCTGCGCGTCCTTCCGCGCGTTCCGTCATTATGTTATCTCGTAGAATCACGATGTTGTCCAGATGTTTGTAATACGCTTTCAGTTCCTCCCGGCTCATGCGGTCCAGCTTCAGCTGCTCCTTCACCTTGTCCAGTCCTGGTGCCGTGGCATGTTCCGGCACGTTTCCCGTGTTCAGGTAATAAATCCACTCCTCCAGGGGTGTCTTGGCCACCCGGTTGAAGTCGTTCACCTTCAGAATGTAATATTCCGGATAGAGCTGGCTCACCTTGTCCACCTTGAACGTCTGTTTTTGGAAGGGGCTCAGTTCCAGGATGTCTCCGTTATGTATACCCACAAATTCCGTCTTCCCGTGATACACGAAATCCTTCCCATGTCCTAATGAGAAATACACGATGTTCACACTGTACACCTTCCGTACCTTCTCGTATCCCTCACCACGGTTAATGTATTCCGTCACCAACTTAGACGCACCGAACAGCATGCGCTGGAAATACGCATATTCATTGTTGTTCTGCACTTCGATGAGCACCAGTTCTCCCTTCGAATTCTCCGCCAGCATGTCCACGCGGTTGTACTTGTCAAACTCATCCTCCTGGTTGCTTTCGCTTTCCAGCAGCTTGTGGATAGTCACTTTCTCCTCCAGCAGGGTGGTGAGTAGTCCTTCCAGCACCGCGTAATTAGCCTTGTTGCGCAGCAGGCGCTTCATGGCCCAGTCAAACCGAATATAACTTTCCATAGGGTAATTTCTTTTTGGGTGTTTCTTTCCCACAAAGAAAGCAAATAATTTACAGAAAAACAATGGATGCCCCTGTTTGTTTCTTTCCGTGCTATTTCCAGCAGTGTTTCTACCGATTCCACTATGTGCGGTTCTATTTCAGTTGCTGGCGTCTTGTTTATTCTTGTGTACGTCTTTGAATCCGATTTGAGTCATGAACTCGAGGGTGCTTTCCGCCAGTTTTTGCTGCGATTTACAGGCAGCTTGCAAGGGAGCCCCAATCAGCTCTCTCATAGGTAACTTTTTTATTAAGACAAATCCGCATGTATGTTATTAAAGCTGCTTATTCTTTGAGATAGACCCGACATAAAAGTCAGAGATTTCCGATTTATCTTTACGTTTTAGTTTAGTATAATATGCATCCACTTTGATTATATCCGTGTCAATACAGAAATCCTTTAAGTTATCATTTGGATGACCGAAAGGATTTTTATATCCTGGAATTTGATAAGTATTAATCTTTTTGTCTTGAATTCTTATATACACATAAGCGATAAGGTCGGTCTGGTCATTTAACGTATAACTTTTATATCTAGCTAACATATACAGAAATTTTGCTTTTTCTGGAGTGCAATATAAGTACGTAAATTCCTTGGTGTTTTTAAAAGTGAATGCAGCCTCTCCAAAAGTACAATATCCTATATCATTTAATAATCTGTTTTTGTTAAGATCTCTGTCTGTAAATTCCATTTTCCATATAGGAAACGCATTTTTGTCCATGTCGTATTGTCTGACATTTGTGATACATTTTAATCTGAAGACCTTATTGAAATCAATTTGACTTATCGCTTCGTTCAGTTTGTTCCTATATTTTTTTCTGATGTCAGACATTATGAAAGGGTCAGATTGAATTCTTTCATATTCTTTCGGTGTTATGCAGAGTTTCAGATATTGCTCTACGATGTTGTCTGTAATTTTAATATTATATATTTTAATTCTATATGCGAATAATATATCAGACGTTAGATCAGTAGCTCCATCAAAGTATGATTTCTTATATGATAACATGATGCTTCCATTGAATATGGCATTGTCAAGATCTATCAGATAAGATTTTCCATTTCCTTTAGCAATAACAATGCCGTTGCTGTTCATGTCGAGGGGTAAAAGCATTCGTTGTAGTGTATTTAACTTTTTTATGTCATAAAATTGGGATATAGTCAGCTTTTTACCTGAAAGGTCTTGTTCAATGGATTTCGTTTGGCTATTATCAAACTCATATATATATCCATTATTTCTACCTATTGTAATCGTATCGCCGATACTATAGATTTTGCCAAAGTATGTTTTGAAACTATTTTCTGCGTGTATTACATTGTCTGTAAAACACATGAACCATAAAAGTGACAATAAAATAAATTTATTCATATCTGTTTTTTTGTTACTGTCACAAAGGAAATAAATAATTTACGAAAATACAAATGTGAGCAGGAAAAGAGTATCTCATGATGATTTTTCTATTCATATATCAATACTATTTCCCGCGTATAGACCGGAATTTCGAGGCACTTCCAGGTAGATGAAAGTCAGTTTGTCGTAGAGCGCCCCTTTGGTGCGCTGGTCCGTCAGCTGTACCTCGTGATGGAAATAAGAATCGTTTTCGTCGTCGATGTTGAAGTTCAGGATGCCGATCACGTAAACAGCCTTCAGCGAGTAGTCCCAATCCCCCCTTTCCGCCTGTTCTCTGATGGGGAAGGTAGCATAATACAGACTCCGGTCCTTGAAAAACTGCTGTTCAGCCTTCTGCATCTCTACCAGAATCTTTTCTCCCTTTTCATTCTCACAATACACATCGAACACGGCCTTCCTGTCCAGTTCCCTTCCACCCAGGTGCTCGGTATTCAGGTAAGTCAGGTCTTTCACCACTTCCTTCCCGTTGAAAAGAGAGTTGATGAAGCTAATCAGCAGTTCCTTGTTCATTTCAGTCCCGAACAGCTTCTTGAATCCGAAGTCGGTGTACGGGTTTACATATCTGGCTCGTTGATAGTCATTTTTCATGGCCGTAATCTTTAATAGTATATCCTGACAAATATAAGGTTATTTTTTTATATTCTTCAAAATATAGTCCGCTTTATCGACCCGAAGCCGCATGCGGTTTGACTACTTCTAACAAAAAAGGTAAAAACGAGCGGTTTCCCCTTCGTTTTTACCTTTTTCCTTAGCGGTGTTAGAAGAAATACATTCTTTAAATGTAAAATACTTCATATCATAAATTTTATTGGGTTATTATACTACTTTGTTTGCGGGTTTTTCTTTGAATCCGATTCGAGTCATGAACTCGAGGGTGCTTTCCACCAGTTTTTGCTGCGATTCGCAGGCAGCCTGTAAGGGAGCCCCAATCAGCTCTCTCATAGTTAACCCTTTAAATTCTTCTGTTGTGTTTTCAGTTTCAGCCTTATTGTCAGATATTATTCTTCAGAGTTTACTACAAATTCTAATATGCTGTTGATTGTTGTAAGCATATCTGGTAGATTTATTTTTACAACATTATATACAATTTCAGCATCCAAGTCAAAATAGTGATGAGCGATTATGTCACGGATACCCATTGCTCCTTTCCAGTCAATTTCCGGAAACTGAGTCAGTAATTCTTTATTGGTCAGTTTATCAATACCCTTTATGCTTTCGCCGACCGCAATCAGCAGCATACAGGTACTTTCCAGACGTTCCATTCCTGCGGGAGTTAGATAATAGTACTGGTAAGAATCTATCTCCTTGGAATTTGCGATTATTCGTTCTAAAGTTTGTTTTATTTTTTGCAGCAGGTGCACGACATGTTCTTTTTTATACATAGATTCCCTCCTCCTGAATATCATGTTTCAGCAGGGCATCCATGTCCTGACGAAAGCGAACCACGTCAACATCGCATCCGAACAGTTGCCGTAACTCTTCCTTAATGTGTACCAGACTGAAGATGCTGGGAACTTCCAGATCCACACAGACATCCACGTCACTATCTTCGGTCTGTTCGTCACGGGCTACGGAACCAAATATGCAGATGCGGGAGATACCATAAAAAAGTCCACGCTTCTGCTTATATTCGCTCAATAGTTTCAGATATTCTTGTTTCGTTTTCATAATAAAAATCTTCCTTTGATAAAAATAGAGTTTTTTCTTTAGAAAACCAAATTCTTTTCTGTTTTTAATGTGCAGATTTATTTTTGGGGGATAAAACAAAAAAGGTAAAAACGAGCGGTTTCCCTTCGTTTTTACCTTTTCCCTATTCGTTTTCCACTCTCAGTTACCGCCCCTTGTACATCGAGTCATAATACTTCTGATAGTCACCGCTCGTCACGTTGTCCATCCATTCCTGGTTGTCCAGATACCAGCGCACCGTCTTTTCTATGCCCTCTTCAAACTGCAGGCTCGGTTCCCAGCCCAGTTCCTTCTGCAACTTCGTAGAGTCGATGGCATAACGCATGTCGTGGCCCAGACGGTCGGTCACGTAGGTAATCAGATCCATGTCTTCACCCTCCTTGCGCCCCAGCAGACGGTCCACCGTGTGAATCACCACCTTGATGATGTCAATGTTCTTCCACTCATTGAAACCGCCTATGTTATACGTCTCCGCCGTCTTGCCGTTATGGAAAATCACGTCGATGGCCCGCGCATGATCCTCCACATACAGCCAGTCGCGCACGTTTTCCCCCTTGCCATACACCGGCAGCGGCTTGCGGTGACGAATGTTGTTGATGAACAGCGGAATCAGCTTCTCCGGAAACTGATACGGCCCGTAGTTGTTCGAACAGTTCGTCACGATGGTCGGCATGCCGTATGTGTCGTGAAACGCCCGCACAAAGTGGTCGCTGCTCGCCTTGCTGGCAGAGTAGGGGCTGTGCGGGTTGTACTTCGTATCCTCGTAGAAGAAATCCTTCCCGTACGCCAGGTGATGTTCCGTCGACGAAGCCGTGGTAGTGAACGGCGGCTCGATACCCTCCGGATGCGTCATCTCCAGTGCCCCGTACACCTCGTCGGTAGAGATATGATAGAAACGCTTGCCCTCATACTTCTCCGGCAGACCTTCCCAGTACACCTTGGCCGCCTGCAGCAGCGACAGCGTACCCATCACGTTGGTGCGTGCAAAGGTAAACGGATCCTTGATGCTGCGGTCCACGTGACTCTCTGCCGCCAGGTGAATGATGCCGTCCACGTGATACAGCTCCATCAGCTCCTGCATTTTCTCATAGTCACAGATGTCCGCCTTTATGAACACATAGTTCGGCTGGTTCTCAATGTCCTTCAGGTTCGCCAGGTTCCCCGCATACGTCAGCTTGTCCAGGTTGATGATACGGTATTCCGGATACTTGTTCACGAACAGGCGCACCACGTGGCTGCCAATAAATCCGGCACCGCCGGTAATCAGTATGTTGCGTTTGAATGTAATCATAATTTCTATTTTTTAGTTTTTTTATTTTTATCCGACACTACATGGGGTATCGTATCGGGTCTGTATGAGTTTATCAGTTGCTCTAATTTCTCTGACATATTGTCTTGCTTTACTTGAATCAGTAAGTCCGCTTTAAGTAATTGCTCCCTCACCGTATCAGGTTTAGAAGGTTTGTATTCCAGAAAAAGTGTAATAAGAATGGAGAGTAAACCTAAAAACCCTCCTGTTATTCCCCATTTTTTACTGGCCTTTGAATCGCTGAAATTGATGGTATCCAGATAAGCGTGATACCAGAAGTCCAAATCCATATAGTAGGTCAGGAAATTCTGGTATGCCTTTTCGATTCTGGTTAGTAACTCCTCATCTAACACTTCACTATGTTTGTCCAAAATAAACCTGCAATAATCCATTTCCCTTTTTACCCTGTATCCGTCATGCAGAAGGTTACGCAAGTTATGTATGTTTTTGGTGACTTCCCTATTCTGACAGATAGCGGTTGTACATTGTTGCAGGTTGTCTCGTCCCTGACGATAGAAGCCGTCGAACTTATCTGTATAGGCTTTTATGATAGGTGTGATGACCGATTTTCTGGTTTGGTCATTATTCCAGTCGATAGATTCTTTTGAGTGATATACCGGTAGCAGGGAGTCTTCGCCTGTTGCATGCAGCGAGTGGATATGAAAGAACTCCTTGAAGTAGTGGTAGATTGATTTAGGCAGGTTTTCCGATAATCTGCTGCGCACAAAGTCTGTTTCCGTTTCATGGTCTTCCATTTCCAGTGCATAGAAGATGAATCCGTCTGTCTGTTGTCTGTCAGTGCATATGAAGTACAGATGATTCCATTCAGCTTTATTTATCTGATAGCAGAGATGGATGTTGAATGATGTTCTGTCTATTTCTCCTTTAAGTCGGATAGTATCGCTGCCGGGAATATCTCGCAGAATTACTTCATCCAGCTTGTCTCTCTGGATTGTTGGAACCTCTTCTTGATAAGAAGGTATCCATAGCGCATAGTAATTTGTCACTTTCAGTTATTGAAGTCTATTTTGAGTATATGTTTATAATACCAGTCACTGATGCGTTCACCCAGCGACGATTCCCGAGTGATACATTTGTGTCTTTTTTTTGCCCGTTCGCTTATCCGCCAAGTGTCAGCTTTACTGTCGAATGCGTTTTCTATGTATCCCATTGCTTCCAGTTGGCGTACCACCTCTTCACCTAACTTATTTTTTAGTTCATCGGTATACCCGTATTTCTTGTCATAGAGGTATGCCAGGCATTCATTATAGTCTACATTTTTCATACTAATGAATTTTATAGGGAGAACTGAATTCCCAAAATTACAGATTCTTTTTGTTATTGCCAACTTTTTGCTCAGAAATCAGTTGGCGTTTCCCGTTGAGTAAGTCGTCTGTTTTGATTTTTAACAGTTCATTAAATAAAAGGAGAATCAAAATCCTTCAGTAGCGGATGCTTGGTATCCTTCTCGCTCAGGATAGCGTGTTCCGTAGGAATACGCCAGTCAATACCCAGCGAATTATCCAGAATGCTGATACCACCGTCCGCTTCCGGATGATAGAAATTGTCACACTTGTACTGGAAGATGGCCGTTTCACTCAGTACGGCAAAACCATGCGCAAAACCGCGCGGCACAAAAAACTGGCGATGGTTTTCTTCCGTCAGTTCCACGGCCACATGCTGTCCGTAGGTTGGACTTCCTTTGCGGATGTCTACAGCCACGTCCAGCACGGCACCTTTCACGCAGCGAACCAGTTTACTCTGCGTGTAAGGTGGACGCTGGAAATGCAGTCCACGCATTACTCCGTACGATGACATGCTTTCGTTGTCCTGCACAAAATTGATTTTGCCCACCTTTTCTTCAAACTCCCGTTGAGAGAACGATTCAAAGAAATAGCCTCTTGCATCCTTAAAAATGCGTGGCTCGATAATCACCACACCCTCTATTGCAGTTTTAATTACTTCCATTTTAATTGTGTATTTACTATTTAATTATTAACTCAGAACATTTTTCATTCTTCATTATTAATTATTCATTAATCCAGATTTGCTTCCCCCGTACGCTCCACCTCGTCAATCACCTTCAGCAGATATTGGCCATACTGGTTCTTCAACATCGGCTGTGCTTCTTCGCGCAACTTGTCCGCTGTAATCCAGCCTTTGCGATACGCAATACCTTCCAGGCATGCCACTTTCAGCCCCTGGCGTTTTTCAATCACTTCAATGTAGGTAGAAGCTTCCGCCAGCGAGTCGTGCGTACCTGTATCCAGCCAGGCAAAGCCACGGCCTAAGGTCTGTACCTTCAGCTCTCCGTCTTCTAAGAAACGCTGGTTCACTGTAGTAATTTCCAGTTCACCACGAGCCGAGGGCTTGATGCTTTTGGCTACGTCCACCACTTTGTTCGGGTAGAAATACAATCCCACCACTGCATAGTTTGATTTCGGATGCTGGGGTTTTTCTTCGATGGACAGACAGTTACCCTCCTTGTCAAATTCCGCCACTCCGTAACGTTCCGGATCACTCACCCAGTAGCCGAATACCGTAGCCTTCTTTTCTTCTTCGGCGGTACGTACCGCTTCGCGCAGCATGGCGCTGAAGCCATTCCCATGGAAAATGTTGTCACCTAACACCAGGCAGGCTGCATCATTCCCAATGAACTTTTCTCCAATGAGGAAAGCCTGAGCCAGTCCGTCCGGCGACGACTGTTCGGCATATTCAAAACGTACCCCGAAGTTACTTCCATCACCCAACAAGCGCTGGAATCCCGGCAAGTCGTAAGGAGTAGAGATTATCAGAATTTCGCGGATACCCGCTAACATCAGTACCGAGATAGGGTAGTATATCATCGGTTTGTCAAACACGGGGAGCAGTTGTTTACTTACTCCTTTGGTGATGGGGTAGAGGCGTGTGCCGCTGCCACCAGCTAAGACTATTCCTTTCATGGTAATTATTATGAGCTAAATTTTTCTTTAGTGATGTTCCACATAAATAAAGTATTCCCTATAATATATCTTTTCCACATACGTTTTGGTTCTTTTATTAAGCGATATAACCATTCTAAGCCATGTTCTTGCCACCAAATAGGAGCGCGTTCAATAGTTCCCGCAAAAAAATCAAATACGGCACCAATCGTACCTACATGGCAATGAATATTTAATTCTTTCCAATGGCTATATGTCCATTTTTCTTGTTTGGGGGCTGTCATTCCTATCCACAATAAATCAGGGTTGGCTTGATTGATAGCATCAATAATCTTTTTATTGTCTTCTTCACTAAATTCAGGCTTATATGGTGGAGAGTATGTTTCTACTGTAATGTTAGGATAAATATTTTTTGCCTTTTCTTTTATTAATGATAGAACTTTTTCACTACTTCCCATGAAAAAACATTTTCCTCCTTTTTGGTCTAGGCGTTTCATTTCAAATTCGAATAAATCCCATCCTGCTATACGTTCTTGTGGTTGTGATTTTGCTTTCAACCATTTACAGGCTTTTACGATACTAATTCCATCAGGAATAAGTGTATTACCTTTTATAAGAGCTTCTGCAAATATCTTATCTTTTAAAGCAGTGTTATAAGAATGAGCATTGATGGTATTAATTAATAGCTTACCTGTAGGTAATGCTTTCAATTCTTGTTTGTTTATTAAAATTGACAAGTTCTTTAATTGTAACATGATTCTAAGAAATATGATTGTTTTCGTATTGAAAATGTTATGTTTATGATAGATAATTACGATATAAATACCGTTTATGAAAAGTATATGTAACTGAATAAGAAAGAACGTAAGAGTTTATTAGATTCATTGCATATTCAAGGATTTGATATTGAAAAAAATGAGCCTTATGTTATTCAGAAGTTCTTGGTATAAAACATTTATCCTTCTATTATTTTAGAGGAAGAAAGAGGCTGTGCTTTATTATTTATTAGAAGAAAATACTTGGCATGCTATACAGATATGTATAATGGAATTTGATTAGCTGTTACTTATTGTGATTCTTTACTTTTATCTTCATTGTACAAGTTTTGATTGGCATTGAATTGAAGAGGATGAAATTTCCTTTTATTTCTTTTAAATGAATTTGGAGTTTTACCTGTATGTGTTGCTTTTATGTAGTTTAGTATCATACTTTCTTTCGCTTTGTAGCAGATGAATATTTTTTCGAAATCTCTGTTACTATGTAATATTTATATTTAGAATTACAGTAATGAAGGTCGTGGGTATAATAGATTTAAGCAATACATCATATTTTGAAGTTAGCCGTTTAACAACTTTTTGTAAATGTCACCTATTTGTTTGTTTATTACTTGTTGGTTAAAAATCGTGTGAGCTAAACGTATAGATTCATTGGTTATTTTATTACGAAGATTTTCATCTCTTATCATTCGTTCAAATTGCTTTGCCAATTGCTCTACGTTGCCTGGGGTAAATAGCAATAGATTCTTACCATCTTCTGCTATGTCAGGGATTCCACCAACTGGAGTAGTAATAACGGGTAGACCATAAGCCCATGCATCTAAAACTGCCATAGGGAATCCTTCAGCATAACTAGGCAGACAGAATATAGAAGCTTCTTTAAAGGCCTTATCCTTTTCTGTTCCACTTACCCAACCTATAAACATAGTCTGTTTTTCTATTCTCAAGTTCTTTGCAAGTTCTTTTCCCTGTTTTATATCTCCATTTCCTGCAAAAACAATACTCCATTCCGAATATTTATTTGCAATTTTGGCAAAAGCCCGAATCATATCTGTATATCCTTTACGGGCATTAATTGTTCCGGCATATAATATCTGCTTTTTCTTAGGATAACTTTCTTTCAAAATTTCAGTTGTACAGGGGTTATATATCACTACCACTTTGTTTCCCAAATGGAATGCATCATTTACATAACTTTTCCACAATTGTGACAATACTATAATCTTATCTGAATTATTAAACAAATATTTATAAACTCTTTCATATTTTCCTTTGATAGTAGTTTTTGGAGAGAATGCATGAAAATGTATAATCACTTTCTTTCCTAACAATTTAGCAAAAGGAAGAAAGAAACATTTACGTATAGCCGAAGCTGGTTCACTCATATGAATGTGTACAATCTGGCAGAACGGGAGATTAAAGATGAACTGTATCCATCCTTTTATAAAAAAAAACAGTTTACTCATTATTCCCTTGTCGATATGAGTTTCAATCCATTTACAATGGAATTCTTCCCATTGTTCACCTGTTTTGTGAGCTTTTATAACAGAGGTAATTCCTCCTCGTGTCTTACGTGAAGTTGCTAATACTAAAACTTTTGTCATATTATATGTAGTTTTTTCCTTGACTTATAAGTTCTTCTTAGGTAAATCTTTTTTTCCCGGATATTGTTTCTCTCATGTACTATAATTTTATCTATTGTTAATCTGAATTTTAAAACTTTTGTTGGTATACCACCAATAATGAAATATGGAGGACAAGATTTATTTACTACGGCTCCTGCTGCAATTACTGAACCACGACCTATGGTTACACCTTTCAAATTTGTTATATTTACTCTTGTCCAAATGTTATTTTTAATTATTATCGGAGTATCGTTCTGGGGTAATTCTTCATGATAATCTATTATATATTTACCAATTATATAATTCTATGATCACCTGTAATAATGGTTGGGTGAGGGCTAAATTTTACAATATTCCCTATTATCAGGGTGCCTCTGTACATAGGTATTGTTCCGGAAAAAACTCTTTTTAGAATTAATTTGGAAAAGTATGGAATATGCAATGCAGATAAGAATATACCACCATGTAAGTGTATGATAATTTTTTATTTGTAATCTTTTTTACTTTGCATTACTATAAGTATCATTGTGTAATAGACCAAGAATAAGAAAAAAAAGTACTCCTCTATTTGATAAAATAGTAGTGTCTGCAATACTTTCAAATGAAATAGTGATAAGTATAATTAGTCCTACTATGTATTTATCTATATTTCTGATATGATTAATTTCTTTAAATCTTTTGTAAATGAAATAGAAGAAAAAAAATGCTCCAATGACTCCGAACTGTGCTAAATTGGGATAGAATGTATCTGCTACAAACATGGGATTAGATGGTTCACATCCCCAAATTTGCCATAAATCATATTTGTAATATAACGGAGAATAAAATACTCCGGAAGCATTGTTTGAAAAGGTAGCAAAACCACTACCAAAAGGAAAGTAATCTTGAAATATTTTAAAAGAAGTTATATAGAATAATGGCCTAAGTATTTCACTGCCCTCCTTTGTGCCTTCAATAAAATAGAAATTAAATTTATCCCATATGACAAATTTTACTAAGAATAATGCTATAATGCCTATGAAAAATATAACTTTAATATTAAATATATTAACTTTCTTGTGTAGCAGAAGTAATATTGAACTAAAAGTATATACGGAAAAGAATTTACTTCTTGTTGAAAATAATCCTAGGGATAGGATGGAAAAAGATTGCATGTCTCTTTTCCCTTTTAAATAATAGAGTAAACAAAAAAGTGACACAGCCAAAGAAGAAAGAAGGGTTATATGCCCTCCCATAAAGCTAGTTGTTGAAATAGTATGTGGCAATGCACATATAGTAATTAGAGCTGCTAAAATGCAGACATTTATTAAGATTTTCTTTTGCTTCTTGTTAAACTGTGGTTTTAAATATGTCGTGCAATAAAAAACCATAAAAGGCTTTATTTGCTGTTGAAAATCATATAGTATTGCTTTTACACTTGTAATCCCTATATTAATTGAATAGACAAGATAAAATATTACTATTATAATAAAAAAAAAGAACTCTTTGGAAAATTGTTTATGAGTTTTAAGCCTTAGAAGGTATGTATACAAGCAGAGAATTGCAACTAAAAGTTCATCAATGAATTTTATATGCAATATCTCATAAAACAAGAGTCCAAGCAATATGAGTAATGATATAAATATAGTATATAATTTTTCTGTCATTGCTATAATTATTGTAATTTTATATTTCCTATTGCAACAATTTTATAGACTATTTCTAGTTTATGAATAAAAATGTCTCTATGAAAATTATTTGGTTTTATATTCAAATTTAATTGGAGATATGGTTAAAGTGTCTTTTGTTCATTAGTGTCCTGATTTTAACGGGACACTAATGTAGCTGATTATATAATTCATACAAAGTTTGTGACTTTTATCTTGTTACATAGTAGATAAAAGTCACAAACTCTTGGGTATTTAATTTTATTTTAAGGATATTGCGTTGAATATGCGTAAAAACGTCCATTGATATTTATTGTTTTTATATCTCATCATTTAGTGCCTTTTTTATGCTTTCAAGGTATCCATGTCCATATTTACAATCTGGCTCTACATAATTTCCTTCACCCCATTCATTCCATGATTGCAGAAATATTATTTTATGTTCATCTTCTTTGTTTGAGATGATTTTGAGTGCTTTTTTTATATGTTGATAAAATAATTCTGGAGTTGTGTTATACCATATTTCTGCTCTTTTACCACTTCTGGGACTTCTATCCCAATTGGGGATAATTGTTGGATATACATTTTCCCATTTATCTTCTTCTACAAATAAGTGTTTTATAATATGTTTGTAGTTGAATTTTGTTATAATATTGATTTTTAGGTATAATTTTAAAAACTTTTCAAAATAATACTTGATAAATCCTTTTGTTTTCATTTCAGCTAGAGTAATGCCTCTAGAGTTTACCGCATCAAAACCTAAATCTAATACTTGTTTGTAAAATTTTGAGGGTTGTATGTCTTGTTTGGATAAACTATACTTAGAATGGTTCCCGATTTTTTGTTTCATACTGAAATTTGAAGTGAGTCCTACGAAATGAAATCCTTTTAGTCCATTTTCACTTGCTAGTTTATTCCATGTGTTAAAAAACAAATTAGTATCTTTTATTCCTAGTGGATCAAAAACAAGAAATAAAGGTTTTCCATCAACTCTAAGATAACGTTTGTCTTTGAAAGCTTTAAGATAGTTGAAGAAATGATTCTTGTAATCTTCTTCACCAGGATATTTTTGCTCCATTAGCATTGTATCACTAAATTTCTTACCGACTGTCCAAGTTTTATTACTCCAAGAATGATTGGCCCACCCTAAACAAAATGGGAAATCCGGTTTCCCAGATTCTAAAACTTCTTTGAAAGGTCTTTCAAGTAATTCTCTACCATCGCCAAACCAATAATGCCAATAACAAAATCCCTCAATGCCTGCATCTTTTGCTAATTTTGCTTGTTGTTCTCTAATTTCAGGCATTCGTAAATCATAATATCCTAAGTCGGACGGCACTTTGGGTTGATAATGCCCTTTAAAAAGAGGTTTAGCTAATCCTACATTTCTCCATTCGGTAAATCCTTTTCCCCACCATTGGTCATTTTCTGGTATTGGATGGTATTGAGGTAAATAAAATGCTATAATTCTAGCTTTCTTTTTCATGTTATTCATTATTATGATTCTTTTGTTATTGTTTTTATTATTTTTGCAGGTGATCCAGCTACTACAGAAAAAGGAGGTACATCTTTTGTTACAACTGAATTTGCTGCAATGATACTTGATTTTCCGATTCTAACATTAGGCATGACTGAAACTTTATCTCCAATCCATACATTATCTTCTATAACTACTGGACCCTTGGAGTATAAGTCTCTTTTATGTGGCTCTATACACAAATTATCATAATCAGATTTACCATGTGCATTATCTGTAATTGTTACCCATCTTCCTGTTAAAACTCCATTTCCTATGCTAATAGAATTTATTGCAGTAATATGATTATATTCTCCAAAGTGAGAGTTTTCTCCTATGCTTATATTGGGGGTTAATTTCTGTATTCCATAATTATCCCATGCTGTTAGAATACAACCATAGCCGAATGTAGATTGATCTTGTATATGTATATATGAAGCTCCAAGTAATGTTAATCTACCATTAAAACGGACATGTTTACCTATATGAGTAAACTGTTTGGAAATCCATAAGCTATAGATTAAGGAGAAAATTTTATTAAGCCATAACTTAATTTTGTAATTAAAAAATATATTAATGATTGAAATGATAATATATAGAATTTTTTCAGATATATTTCTCATGATCAGGACCTTTAGTAAACTTCCAATTTTAGGGTGTCCCCTTTTAGACGGATGCCAGCAAGCGCCCGTCTAAAAAAGAGTCCACAAATTTAACGATTATTATTTGCATATTGTCATGGGAAGGAGGTTTTCGTAATCCGTTCTTCCCTTTTTTAATTCTCTGAGCAGCCTGCAGAAGTAATCCCTGAAGGAGACTCCTGCCTGTTTGCATGTTTCTATAAAGGTATTATAGATTGCGGAGTTCTGTATTCCTTTCACACTTCCGAAGAACAGGCTGTTCTTTCGTTGGACAGTGATTGGTCTTATCGCTCTTTCCGCCGCCATATTGTCTATGGAGTATTCTCCGTCATTTCTGTAGGAGAAGATCTGATTCCAGAAGTTTTTCAGATAGTTAAGGGCCTTGCCCATAAGCTCGCTTCGACTCTCATCCGGATTTGCCAGCAAATCATAAAGTTCCGTCCTTATCTTATCGATGATTTCTGTCGTTTCCTTACAGTTCCTTCTGCGGTAAATCTCGTCTGCAGTAAGTTTTTCCCGGCGATAAGTATCTTCCATGCCGTATAGCTTTGCTATCTGCTCAAGGAAGATTCTTGCCTGCAGACTTCCTTGGTCGAAGGCATACTTGAACTTAGCTCTTGCATGAGCCAGACAGCAGAGATGATCTATATCCATAAGTTCGTTGTCAAGATACATATAAAAGGGGAGAGAATTGGCACCGTCCTGAAGGGCAATCTTCTTGAGGGCAGGTATCAGTTTATTGAGCTGCATGGCACCTTTGTCGGCCCAGTTCATCAGGTTCTGCACAGAAGTGTTCCAGTCCATATCCGACAGACGGTTCTTTGCCTCCCTGTATGCAGGTGTTGACATCTTTCTAATTATCCTTGTCATCATGCTTTCCTTTTACGACCTTTTTTGCGGTCAATGCCTTTAAGGCTTTTGGATGAAGCGTAAGTCTGGTTATTCATAAGTGAAAGACGCTCGACAAGGGCATTATGCTTCTTCTCAAGCTTTCTGTATTCCTTGTCGCGGAGCTTGTATTCAAGAACAACCTTCTCTGCATTGCTGTTTGCCTCAAGCAAGGCTTTCAAAAGAGAGGCATTCTCACGTTTGACTTCCTTCAGGTCTTTTCCTATTTCATCAAGCCGTGCTATCATTTCATCAAGCTGCCTGCTCTTTTTCTGATTCTCCTCAAACAGGAACAGGGCGAACCTCTTTATCTGCTCATTATCCATACCTTCAAGGGGTGTATGCTCCTTTTCAGGTCTGTTCATCATCTCTTCAAGATGCTTGCGTCTGAGTGTATTTTCTATGAGTTCTTCCAGTTCCATGTTCTCTAATATTTTATGTAAAGATACTCATTTTCAATGAGATATACAAATATTTAGAGAACTTTTATCGCTGATTGTCAGAGTTTTATCTTTAAATTCTTATACTCGTTATTACTGGAGTTTCAAGTATCGTGACCAGGTCTTTCCAGTCTATTTTATATACTGTCACATCGTTCTTGCGCTCTATTTTCATGAACTTATAGCCCTTAATGAAAGACTTCTCATGAAGGTAGTAGGCATTGCGCTCATAGTGTATCATACGAACCTTGCGCTGGTCTTTAGACATGAACATGTAAACATCACCATTCAATGGATCACGGTGGTATCGACCGCGGATTATCTCGCATATACGCTGAGCCTTGCATCGCATATCGTGAAGCTCAGGAAGGTAGTAGAAGTTGTGAAGACCGTTGATGCTCAGCATAAGCCCTCCAGTTTCTCTACCAGTGTTTTCAGCCCCTGATAGTCTAAGCCTTTCTTCTGTATGCACAAGCCCTCACGAGTTCTTATCGTCACCATAATGCTTCCTTTATGGGGAGTTGTACGTTTGGGCTTGTCTTTAGCAACATCCTGCTGTTCTTCATTACCAGCCTGAATCAACTCTTCAGGAATACCTTCCACTTCTACAGGTACAACCTTCTTTTGTGTCTTCTTGAACCAGTCATAGAATGCCGTGTATGGAATATTGTTGCTAACGCAGAATGAGTTGATGGAAACTCCATTGGGTTCGCCCTCGGTCTTGTAGAGGAACCACAGTCTTTCAAAATCTTTTTCGCTAAACATAATCTTTCAAGTTTTAAGTTTAGCACGAAGGTATGGGAAAGAGACATGCTAGTCAATACGCCAATTTTGGAAGCTTACGCAGATTATAATGTTCCGTCCTTACTTTTCTTGATGATTTCCACTTCGCGGTGATTCCTGTAGTGAATTATCTCGTATATGCGCTGGGCCTTGCATTGTATGTCGTAAATCCCTGAAAGATAATAGACATTTTCGCTAAACATAATCTTTCGAGTTTTAGTTTAGTGAAAACTATAACATGTAGTAATGCTAGTCAATACGGCATTTGGGTGATACTTATCTCTTTTATTTTAATATTTTCTTTAGAAAGAATCTTATTTCTTTCAGTGGATATTTTAAAGAGCTCCATAAAATCATTGCATAATATTCTATTGGACTATAATATAGGCATATGTATTCTTTTGCGTTCTCTGTTTGGAAAGAATATTTTGATTTGTTTATAACTGTTTGATAATAGAAACTGCGTAGGAAAGGATATAGTTCTTTTCTGATTTTATTAAAAGTTTTGATACTAATCCTACCTTGTATTCTCAATTCTGTAAGAATATCTAAATAGTCAACTGCAAAAGTTTTAAATATATTATATCCACCTTTCCCCGTATCATCTTGTAAATTTTGATATTTCTTGTTCCATATTAAATATTGTGATTGCTTTCTTACTTCAAATATAAGCGATGTATTAGGGAACATTTTGTTATATGTTATTTTTTTTAAAAGTGAGATGTCTTTTTGCCATATGCTAATTCCAGCACTCCAACTGGACCAATAGGACATAGATGAAACAAAAGATTCGAAGTTATCACATTTTATATAGGATTGGGAGCCTAATTTCCCGTCAGAGAAATAAATAAGTGGTTGTTCTTTTTTGTTTTCGTTTATTAAATTAAGTATTTCTTTAATGGAGCCAGGAAGAAGAATGCTGCGATGGTTTAACATTTTTATAAACATTCCTTTACCATATTCCATGGCTAGAACCAAGTTATAAAATCCCTTTGCATTAGTTTTATGGTAATATAAATTGGAGTATTGATATTTCTTTACAGCATCGGCTAGAGTGTTGTCAGCTCCATTATCTGTAATAATAACTTCAAATAAACTTGTGTCACATTCTTGATTATAGATAGCCTCTAAAGCTGGTATTACCCACTGTGTAGCTCCATTAGTTGGAATGCACAATGAGAGTAAAATATTGGACTCCATATTAAATAGGAAATTGATTGATTATTGCTATAACTTGTTTTACCTCTTCATCTGTCATTACAGGGCTTATTGGTAAACTCAATTCTTGAGCATGAATCATTTCAGAAATAGGGAATGACCATTCATTCCATTCTTTGTAGCATTCTTGCTTATGTGGCGGTATAGGGTAGTGAATGAGTGTCTGTACCTCATGTTCTTTGAGATATTCTTGTAGTTTGTCTCGTTGTTCACACAATATAGGGAAGATATGAAATACATTCTCTTCATCGGGTAAGGTAGTAGGAAGTGTAATTGAGGGATTGGATATACCAGCTATATATTGAGCTCCGATTTCTTTTCTACGTTTATTGTCTTTGTCTAAATGTTTTAATTTTACAGAGAGAACAGCTGCTTGTATTTCATCTAATCGGCTGTTTCTTCCTTTGTATTGAAATACATATTTTCTTGTGGAACCATAGTTTGCTAGTGCTCTTATAGTATCAGCTAGTTTTTTGTCATTAGTTGTAACGGCTCCAGCATCGCCAAAAGCTCCTAAATTTTTTCCAGGATAAAAACTGTGACCTGCAGCATCACCTAAACTTCCTGTTTTTTTCCCCTTCCACTGACATCCATGTGCTTGGGCATTATCTTCTACTAATTTTAGATTATATTTTTTACATAGATTCCCTATCTTTTCAGTATAAGCACATCTACCATATAAATGAACAATAAGTATAGATTTTGTACGAGGAGTAATGGCTTTCTCTATCAGTTCATCGTCTATCTCCAAAGTATTAATATTAGGTTCAACTAGGACTGGTACAAGGCCATTCTCGCTAATGGCAAGAATAGAGGCAATATAAGTATTAGCTGGAACAATTACCTCGTCTCCAGGTTGCATAATTCCTAATTCTATATAGGCTTTATAAATCCAAATTAATGCATCTAACCCGTTAGCTACTCCAACTGTATGTTGTGTACCGATGTAATTGGAATATTCTTGCTCGAATTTTGCATTAGCCTCTCCTTGAAGATACCATCCAGAATTGGTTACATTTATTACAGCTTCCTGCAGTTCTTCTGCATATTGTGCTGTAATTCCTTTTAAATCTAGAAATTTAATCATAGTTCTTCTCTATATTTTAAAAAATCATTGTAATCTCTGATGTAGTCATTTTCATCATAACCATGTGATGCTAATACAAGGCAGATTGAGCCGGAAGAAAACCCTTGTTCTTCAGCCCATATGCCAGGCGGTATGTGTAGGCCATAAAATGGGCGGTTCAGCATGACTGTGCGCTTATTTCTACCGTCATTTAATACAACCTCAAAACTGCCGCTTCCAGCTATCAAGAACTGGTGACATTCCTTGTGAGCATGAGCACCTCTAGCTTCTCCGCCGGGGATATCATATGAGTAGAAGATTCGTTTGACATCGAAAGGGATGTGTATATTGTTGTATACGTAAGTAAGATTCCCTTCCGCTTCCATATTCTTCTCTAATGCATAAAGACTGCAGTCAAAAACTGTTACTTTGTTACTTTTTATTCCATTTTTTATATGTCTCATAATCCATTATATAATCTTGTTCATCGTATTCTGTAGAGGATAGAATTAAGGCAAGAGAGTTTGTTGAGAAATTATTCATTACTCTCCATAATCCCTTAGGAACTAAAAGCCCCAAATAGGAACGATTTAAATGGAATATCTGCTGTTTTTCTCCGTCATCAATTAACACATCAAAACTACCCGATAAAGCGACAATAAATTCTGTATTTTCTTTGTATGCATGACCTCCGCGTTCTACACCACCAGGCACATCGTAAATCCAGTAGGAACGTTTTATTTTGAAAGGTACTTGCTTAAACTCCTCAATAATAGAGAGGTTTCCTCTTCCGTCGGCAATCTTTGGGAGATTTAGTATTTTACAATCAGTTACTTTCATGGTTTTCGGTTTTAATGCGGTCGTACGAGTCTATCATAGAGCCGGGTGTGCAGTTTAGTATATGAGCACCAAGGTATTGGGAGAATTGTTGGAGCAAGTCATGACTATGGAACATTATGTATAGAATATATAAAAATTCATGCACTCTGAATACTTTTTCTTCTGCAACGCAAGTGTTCATGAAAGGTTTCATTTGAGGCTTTTCTTTATCATAAAAATGTGAATCTAATGAGCATAGTTGATTTTTTTCATTTACTCCAAATTCTAAAAACATATTATGGTCAGCTCCATATAATTTAATTTCTTTGTATCCTTCGATTAATGCAAGATAGATTGCTGTGTTGGCTATTGTACCATCTTCTGGCATAAAGTATCCAGTAGCATATAATTTATGCCTTAACGTAGGATGTAAAGCAGAACATACTTTTCTATTCATACGAATAATCTTAATATGTGGGTTGGTTATATTTGCGTATTTCTCCAGTTTGTCATATTCTGCTTCTTTATAGAAACATAGGTATAAGTTCATGTCCCAATCTACTTCTTCATTCAGGATTCTGTACATTTCCTTTATTTGTTTTACCTTGGGCAAATAGTCTTGATAGAACATCGGGTCTGAAAGGCAGTAATGCATTGGCTTGATTTGCTTGAAATGTGGATCCAGTGCACTTAAATTAACAAAGAATGAATTATTATCAATGTGCGTAATGCCATTGTCATAGTCTTGTAGTGCCTTTTTTAATGAAGGACCATTGACAAGTACGTAAGCTGTACCTGAAAACTTATTGAGGTAAGGGAATTTATGGAAGGTGTAACTTTTAAGTGTAAGCATATACTTACAGATAAGTAAAATCTGTTTAATAAGTCTTTTAATTTTCATCTTTTTATTCTATTTTTAATCATGTTACTAATGAATGCTTTTTCTTCTTTAGTTAGATAGAGTAGGTAACAAATGGTTGAAGAAAGACCAAATGTTAATATAATTCTAGTTATTATTGCTACTGCTGATTTTCCCAGTTGAATTGTTTCAATATTATATGAAATGATAGTCAATAGGAGTAAGGGAAATATTAATGGTACAATTGTTTTTCTGATGAAAAGCCTGATAGGAAACTTCATTATTCCTTTGAGAATAAACAAACGAGCTATATACATCAGCATACAATTTATTATATTGAAGCTTAAGATAGTTACAGGGTTGAATCCTATTTTGCATAGAATATATACACAGACTACATAAAGTATCTGAATAAGAGAGAGTAAAACCTGATAGTTCCTGATATTGCCATTTGAATAGACCAGCATATATAAAGGGCCTGCACTGCCATCTATCCCAATATAGAGAATAGAGATAATACAGAATTCTGCAGCATATTCAGGTACCGTAGTAAGCCAGAGTCCAAGAAGGTCGTTGATGTTGGCAACAATAGGATAGCCTATTAGAAGAATTAGAATGATAGACATTTTAGAGGTCTGACATACAAGTTTAAATGTGTTCTCGCTAAGCCCTTCTGCCGCATAGTTTTTGGTTAACTGTGGATTAAATGCTGTTTGGAAATTGGAGATGAACTGGTTAACAGCATTAGACACTTGTTGTGAGACGCCCATTGCTGCATTTAATAATACACCAAAAAATATATTGAATATCATATTAACTCCTTGCGTAGCCAGCATAAACACAATGCTGCCAAATACGGACCAAGCTGAAAAATGGAATATTTCACGGATATATATTTTCTCAATCTTGAAAACTTGCTTCAGCGGAATTATCTTAGTTTGGCAATAAATAATATTGTATAATATGATTAGTAGTGATATTGCACACATCATGATAGAGAAGGCTATCAGTTTATCTGCATTAATAAAAGGTAGTGTACAAACTAATGCTAACTTTAATCCTACATCCAAAATACCTAAATAGGCGTAAATACCCATTTTCTCATATACTACAATCAATGCGTTGAAAGGGAGAGCATTTGTGTTAAATATGAAAGTTAACAGTGAAAACTGAAATACCCAGTTTGCCGCATACATACGTTCCGGAGGAATGTTCAATTTATGATTAATAAACCATAATCCGATAGTTTCCAGCCCGATTAATATAATGACTGATGCTATTGCAATGGCTTGTACGGAAGCTCTGTATACATTCTGAATATTATTATTCTGTAGGGAATGTCCTAACTCTGTAGCCATGAATCTTCTAATAGCCACTTGCAATGTCATACTCATAAAGGAAAAGAAGACTACAACACCTCCTACAATGTTATATATACCGTAGTCTTCTACTCCTAATGTTTGTAATACAACTCTTGAAGTATATAAGGATGCCAGCATAGTCATGCCCATCCTTATATACAGCATAATCGTATTCTTTACAATTCTTTTATTGTTTATGATAGTTGCCAATTTCTATTACTTAAGTGCCCAGTTAATCATTCTTTCCATACCATCTTCGAATGATACTTTTCCTTTCCACCCTATGTGGTTATATATTTTTTCATTAAGTCCGTATACTCCTGTTTGATCTCCTGGAGTTCCTTCTATGTATTCATGGGTAACTTTGAAAGGTAATTTTTTTCAATAAAATCAATAATCTCAAATACATGTACCTTTCTACAGTTTGAGACGTTGTATACCTCAAATGGATTTCCATTAACTCTATCCATGGTTTTTTCTACGGCATTGACAATATCATCTATGTATACAAAGTCTCTGAATCGATCTTTTGATCCTTTTATTGTAATATGCTGATTTCTTATAGCCATTGCTAGGTATATGCTGGCCATTCCTTGTTTAAGATTGTCCATATTCTGGCCTATTCCAAAAACATTGAAAAATCTTAATGCTGTACATTTGATACCATACATATCGCTGTAGATTCTCATATAATTTTCACTGGCAAGTTTTCCAACTGCATAAAATGATTTAGGTACAGTTGGCGTTGTCTCTGACACCAATGAGGGGTCATGATCTCCATATGTTGACATGGAACTCGCAAAAATAAATTCTTTACATCCGGTTTTTTTTGCATAGTTCAATAGCATAAGAGTTGATTGTGTATTGGTTTGCAAGTCATATACTGGATTTTCAAATGATATTTCTCCAGAACTCTGTCCTGCTATATGAATAATAGAATCGAATTGATATGAATCTAACTGTTGGATAACATTTGTATCATAATCATTTCCTTCAATAAATATACAACCATCAGGAATTGCCTCCTTTTTTCCAGTTGGAAGATTGTCTATTGTAACTACTTTATTCCCGTTTTGAATAAGTTTTTCTGCTATAGCGGAGCCAATGAAGCCTGCTGCACCTGTGACTAGATAAGTTTTCATGATGTATTTAATTTAATATTTTATACCCTCCTCGATTAACCACTTTTCAGTACGCTTGATGTCTTCTTCATCATGCACATCAAAACTTTCTTTTACGATGATGGGTTTGATGTTATTCCCCATAAAGGTCCATGGTTGTTGTCCTTCTTCTTTTGAATAAAGGGAGTTGGATAGATTTAGGGTCCAGAAGTTATGGCAGAGTACAAAATTCATAGGTAAATCTTGTCTGTTTGTGGATATTTTTTGCCCTTTAAAATTAAACCATGTATCTAAACAACCGTCTTCTCTTAATCTTTTTGAACGGTAAGGATGGTTGTCCATTTCAAGTAAAACAGGTACAGATGCGGATAGAGAAGAATTATTTAGTAGATTATTGATTGATTCTTCTATCCATTCTGTTTTTACTATGCCTGAATTGGCCAGAAGTACAACTAAGATATCTGGTTTGATCCCATCTTTTTTCATCTCACCTAGAGCATGGATGATAGCATCAACATGTTGTGCGGTAGGGGAAGCTAATTCTTGAGGGCGTCTGATTTTTTTGTATCCGCAGTCAGCAGCGGCATTTAAAATTTTATCGTCATCACTGCTTACATAAAAGTCAGAAATGAGATTGCAAGCTTTTGCAGCCATTGCTGGATAATATAATAACGGCTTGCCTAATACCGGTAATACATTTTTGTCTTTTAATGTATTGTTACCGCGTCCTGTTAATAATGCTACTACTTTCATAATCCATTTTGTTTAGGTGTGATACTTTAATTTAGTTAAAAATTGAGTTGTTAGTTAATTCTAAATAACTGCCAATATTTCTCCTTTCCCTAATAATTCTTCCAAGTATTGGTTGTCATACCATTGAGAAAGTTATTCTTGTTGGATTCATTTGTAAGTTTCCAATTTTAGGGTAGCCCCTTTTAGACGGGTGCCAGCAGGCACCCGTCTAAAAAAGAATCCACAAATTTAACGATTATTATTTGCATATTGTCATGGAGGAAGATTTACATCATCCGCATCTCTTCGTCTACCCACTTCTTCAGCTGAGGAAGCATCTGTTCTATCTTGCGGCAGTAAATCTTGTTTTGTTCAAAATCCATGTCGTCGAGCAGTTCCCATGCTTCTTCGTCGGGCATGTCGCCGCCGTAGCCTGCTGCCACAATGAGGGTGCTGCCCAGCCGGCTGGCCTGGGAAGGGGTGAGAAAACCATACTGTTCGTAGGTTTTCAGCTCGTACATCAGACCTTCGAACGTGAGGTTGCAGTAGCGGAGCAGGTCGGGGAAATCGGGCGACTCGGTGAGCCAGGCTTCCAGCATTTCCTCCTCGTACTGGCGGAGCAGCAGCAGACTTTTCAGCTGGGAGTACTGCTTCACGGCTGTGCGTGTCATCATATAGCACAGGGCATGCGACACGATGAGGTGTTCTTCGTCCGGATGCAGGTAGAATATGCCATCCTCTGGCGGACGTTGTGCCAGTAACTTGCGTTCAAATTCTGCGAATATCTGCTTGCGGGTCTCTTTTAAAGAGTTTATATCCATGATTCGTTTCTTTTTGGGTACGCTTCGCCGTTACCACTCCCAGACTCATTTAGCTAGAAATGATAAACGCCACATGCCGATATACAGAATACAAAATTAATGTTTATTCAAGACATAAACAATCTTTCGGGCGGTTTTATGCCCTCTCAGGGCGCTTTTTTATGGTCTGACAAGCTATATTTAGAGTTCACGGGAAAAACGTAAGTGCATTTACGGCTAAACGCAAGTACGTTTTACCTGAAACGCAAGTACGTTTTACTTCAAACGCAAGGACGTTCGGTTCAAAACGCAAGGGCGTTTTCGGAGGCTTTTGGAAGGGATGTGAAGAGGGAAATCTTGACGGGTTGTCGGGGTTGGCAGGCATTTTTATAAACTGTATATACGCGGGGT
>OGZB01000103.1_pt1 | contig 44502 bp, 49 predicted proteins | sample 1576691 | NCBI WGS metagenome assembly OGZB01 (sample SAMEA3541479, study PRJEB24748) | human gut metagenome | biome: human gut; feature: human-associated habitat; material: faeces | place: China | collected 2012
CGATGAATTTATTTCAAGTCAACATTTAGATGATTTACAATGTGCATTTACTTCATTAAAAGGTTTCTTAGCAGGTGGAAATGATCAATCAATCAATGTTTTAGCCTGCTTTGATAATGAAGAAGTTGGTTCTGGAACAAAACAAGGGGCTGCTTCAACACTTTTATATGATGTATTAAAACGTGCAAACAGTGCTCTTGGAAAAACAGAAGAACAATTCTATTGTGCGATTGCTTCAAGCTTTATGCTTTCAGCGGATAACGCTCATGCTGTTCATCCACATATTCCACAAAAAACAGATGCAACAAACTGTGTTTATATGAATGAAGGAATTGTTGTTAAATCACATGCTGGTCAAAAATATACAAGTGATGCGGTAAGTGTTGCGGTATTTAAAGACTTATGCAAAAAAGCTAATGTGCCTGTACAATTCTTTGCTAATCGTTCGGATGAAGCTGGAGGAAGTACTTTAGGTAATATTGCAATGGCTCAAGTTTCTATGAATAGTGTTGATATTGGTTTACCACAACTAGCAATGCATTCAACTTATGAAACTGCGGGTATTAAAGATACTTATTATATGATTCAAGTAATGACTGAATTCTTTAATTGTCATATTAGTGAAGTTAACAGTCATTCATTAAAGGTAGATTAGAATGAAAGAAAAGAAGTACGATATTTATTTTGAAAATAGTGTTAAAGTAAAAAGTTTAAATGATGATTATTTTAAATGTTATCAAGAAATTGAAAAAACATTGTTTAAAAAGCAAAAAAATGTTTTAAAAACAAATATTTTAATATCTGAGATTTTAGATTGTATGCTTATTTGTCAGGAAAAAGGACAAACAGTTAAACAAATGATTGGACAAAGTAGTCAATCATTTGTTGATCAAATTAATCGAAAAATAAATTATAAAGAAAAAATTAATCAGTTAAAACAAAAAGACTTAAATAAATATGAAATGTCTGGTATTTTACTTACAATGTGTATCTATATTGTACTTCTTTTTGTTAAAGAATTGATTGGAAATCATTATTTAATCAATTACTATATTGATTTACTTGTTGCTGTAATAATGCTTTGTATAAGTATTAAACAACTTCTTAATCAAAGAAAATTGATTAAAAGATATCAAGTATCAATTCAACCTTTTGTACTTGAAATATCAAGTATTGTGATTTCATTATTGATTTCAATTGTGTTTTATAACAGTCCTTTTGATATCACTTTTGTTATATTAGTAATCGCATTTTTTACAAGTAAAAAAATGTATTCAAAATCCTTAAGCAATTAAGGATTTTTTCTTTGCATTCTTTTAAAAATATAGTAAAGTATTATAAGGTGATAAAAATGGAAAAAGAAATCATATTAGAAAATTTAGATGAAAGTATTGTTAATGAGGCAACCTTTTATAGTCAACAAAATATTCCTTCACAGATATCACAAGCACTTTATTTATATGGAAGTACAACAGATTATCAAGTATTAGGATTTATTGATGCAAGTGGTGATGGAAGTAAAGGAATGATCTTTACGGATCAAGTGCGGCTGACCTGCTCCATCAGATTCAGCAGGCTGATATACGGATTTTTCTGCATCTCCTGTCACCCCCTCGATGTCTTGATGATGGTCGCCGGATAATAGTCGCTCCCCATATCGATGCTGCCTTCGTAGTGATGAAAACAGCCATAGACATTGGAGCTGTTGCCCCAGCAGCCGCCGCTTCCGTCATAGACGACGACATGCCAGTTCGGGTCCGGCTTGCTGTAGCGGTTGTACATGATGATGTCGCCCTTTTCGAGCTGCGACGGGTCATAAGGGATAGCCATACCCTGCGCTTCGGCATCGGCGCGCAGCTGGTCGCAGCCTTTCACGCCATTGTTATATTCCTGCGCTACAAAAGGGGAATAGCCCGCCGCAGCGATGGTCGCCCGGTCGACACAGCCTTCTGAGCCATAGGGAGAAACGGTACCCTCGAAATTGGCCATGCACGCATCGACCACACTGCTGCCAGCGATAGCGCCACCTGCAGGAACAGAAGATGTCGATTCCGTTTCCGCTGGCGGCACATAGTCTGGGTTGGCATTGTACGATGTACTGTCCAGTTCCTGTTTCTGCTCATCCAGCAGTTTGTTGAATACCAGATGCAGCTCCATCAGGTGCTTGTTGCCTTCGATTTTATGGCTGTCCGACTTGATGAAGAACTGGCCCTTGAGCTGTTCTTCCTGGACTGAGACAGAAAGCCCAGCGATGCACTGGATATGACCGATGGCCCGGATGGACATGTCATGGGCGACGGTCTTCAGCATGGCCCTTGCCTGCGAGGCATCGTCCTGCTTAGGGTCGGCCTTGCAAATGGCCTGGATGAGACCAAATTTCTGGATGTCTGTAGTATTGGGCAGCTCCCCCTTCGTCTGTCCCGTACTGTCAACGACGACCACTTTCGATACCATGTCTTCCACCGATTCAGAAACAGACGCGCCCGTCAGATTCGTCACATCGCTGATCAGGAAGTCCCCCACCACCTGGTCATTCATGCAGACCACGTTGAGCTTCCCTTCGGTCATGTAGATATGGTATCCCTTTCCATCCTGTGCAGACTGATAGGATAATGCCTGCTTGATAGCCTCCGTAGCCGAGATATCATCGGCAATGAAATTGCAGGTGACGGGCAGGTCGGGAATAGTCCCGGCCGGAATAGAAAAGTCATTGATGGTCTGGCGGATGGCGTCGGCCACTGTGACGTTCGTGTACTTCTTGGTCATGCGGGACTTGGCCAGATAGACGATATTGTCAAAGGCTGTAAAATGCATCACGGAAGAGCCGCTCTCCCGGCTGCGGCCAAAAATACGTCCCTGGAACAGGTGGACAGTCTGCTGCGTCTTATCGTCAATGTGGATAAACAGCACCTCGTCCCCCAGTTCCAGTTCCGGATTCTGCCAAGATTTATCCCGTGTCGTATAGGCCAGGTCGAATTCCAGCCTGCGTCCGGCCTGCTCGACGTCCCCGGACCAAGTTGCACAAATCAGCCAGCCCGTAAGGTCTGCGTTCTCGGGCTTTTTCTGGCCTTCCGTCTGAGCATCCTCGGTATTGCTTTTCTTATTGATTCTTTGCAACTGGAACATTTTCATCATTCCTTTTGAGGTTCATCGTCGTCAGGCGGATGATATCCCCGGGCGAAAGACCGCCGTTACGGACGATGCTGCGATAGATCTGGAACTTCGAGAACTGCTCATTGTTGAGCGTCACCGATTTCCCCACGGCCCGGCCGATGACGTTGCCGATGCTGTCACCGGGATAATAGGTGATGTTCTTCTTCATCTTCGACCAGAACGATTCCGGCCGCTTCTTCAGCCCTGTCGCAGCATCGGTCTTTCCCGTCTCCGGTGCTGTGACGTAGCGGTACTCCGTCAGGCCCAGCTCGTAATAGACATCGCCGCTACCGTCCTTTTCACCAAACTTGAAGGACGAAATCAGGCAGGGCATGGAAAGCGGCGTATCCGACACCGTCAGCTGACAGACGCTGTCACCGGTACGCATCGTTTCCAGTTGGGCGATGTATGTATAAGGCGCAAGGCCCATCATGGCAAAGGGATAATCCTGTGCTGGGAAAAATCCGGAAAGGGTCAGTGTCCTGAGTCCCGTCTTTCCCATCATGAGGTAGTCGCCGAAGTTATTGATGTTCACCGTGCCATGATTCGTATTGACAGATACCATCAGCTCCGAAGGCAGGACGGGAAAGACCACCGCTGCCGATTCAGAAGAGAGAGAAATCGTGAGGGAAGATGCAGCCTGGCCGATGGCGTTCAACAGAGATGCTAAGAAAGAACTCATCAGAGGGTCGCTCCTTTCATGCGGTTCATGCCGTACAGTCTCATTTTTTCGACGAGTTTTTCAGCGACGGCGTCGATGTCCTGCTCGCTGCGGACGTTCATCGTATCAATGCAGATGGTGATGCCGCCGCTGCCGGCGTTCATGGCCTGACGGATGCTTTCATCATGAGGTATGACCGTACTGCCGTTGGGCAGGTGTACCAGCTCGCCCCGGCGGTCTTCATTGATGACGGCAAAGCCGCCACGAAAGTTCTCGACACCGCTTTCAAAGTGGCTGATACTTGGGATATCAAATCCCACATGGGTCGGCGCCCCTCCCGTCAGGGACGGAATGTCGATAGACAGGCCGTTGATGCTGGAAATCAGGCCGTTCACCTGGTCGATGACCCAGTTCACACCGCTGCGAAAGGTGTCCTTGATGCTTTCCCAGATACTGGAGGCCGTCTCGCTGATGCCGTTCATGGCTCCGTCCCAGGCAGAACTGATCCAGTTCATCCCTGCATCGACGGCGTCCGATACAGCCTGTATAGCCTGTTCGATATAATGCGACACGGTATCCCAGTTCCTCCACAGAAGGTACAAGGCAGCAATAATCGCGGCAATGATGATAATGATGGGATTGGCCATGGCTGCGGCGCCTACGGCACGGATGATGGTGATCATCATGCGTCCGGCAGTCAGAAAGGTACTGCCCATGCCCCTGGCCACGATGGCAATGCCCCGGCAGACCGGAATGAGTCCTTTGAACTGGGTCGAGAGATACTTCGAGACACTGCCGGCTTTGCTAATGCCCGTGGCAATAGAGTTGAAAGTACCAAAAGCCCTGCCGCCGACCGTCAGCACCCGCCCCAGGGTGGAACCGAAGAGCTGGAAGGTCACGATGCCAAAAGCCACCTGGCCAATCAGCGTTTTCTGTTCCGGTGTAAGCGCACGAAACCAGGCAGCCAGTTCCTTGACGCGCATCGACATGGCCTTGAAGTACGGCGTAAACGACACTGCTAAATCCATGCCGGCATTCTTCAGCTGGTTCATGGTAATTTGCATCTGCTCCGACGGGGTCAGCATCTTCTCATAGGCTTCCCGGGTCATGCCGGCAGACTGGGCCATCTGGTCCATGACCTTATCGAAGTCCCCGGCTCCCTTGCCCGTCAGGACCAGGATGCTGTTCAGGCCCTCGACAGAGCCAAAGAGCTGGGCCATCTGTTCGGCATCGCCGCCTGTCGCCCGCTTCACTTCGTCCAGGAACTTCACCCAGCCCACGCTCTGCAGATGAGCCGCATTGAACTCAAGGCCAAGGGACTGAGCCAGTTTCGCCGCTTCGGCAGACGGCTTCAGGATGTTGCTGTAAGCCGCCTTGAGTCCGGTAATGGCCTCGCTGGTCCGGATACCGTTCTTGGTCAGGACGGCGATGGAACCGAACAGTTCCTGGGTACTGACATTGAGCTGTGCCGCAATGGGGATGACATTGCCCATGGACTGGGCCATCTCGCCAAAGGATGTCTTGCCGAAGTTCTGTGCCAGGAGCATCTGGTCCGTCACCGCCGTGGCTTCTTCTGCCGATTTTCCATAGGCATTGAGGACCGTGGTCACACCGTTAACGGCAGTCGTCGTGTCGGTGAAGCCGGCTTTCGCAGCAATTGTCATGTCTTTGACAAAGCCCACGGCATGGGCCGCATCGACACCAGCGGAAATGGCCTGGTAGACCGATTCCGAAAGATCAGCGACACCTGCGCCCGTTTCATCGCTGACAGCACGAATCTCATCACTGACCTTCTGCATGGAAACAACCGTCGTGTCGACCAAAGTCGAAATCTTGGCGATACCGTTGGCAAAGTCGCTGTGCAGCTTGAAGCCTGCCGTTGCGGCTGCCAGGATGGGGGCTGACAGCAGGGCTATCTTGTCTGATAAGCCGGAAATCTTGCTTCCCGTCTGCTCGATGCTCTTCGCCGTCCGTTTCTGGATGCGCTCATGCTCCGTCAGCTTGTCCGACAGTCCGCTGACCGATTGTTTCGCCGCCGCCATCTGGGTCTTCATGGTCCCCAGGCTGGCATTGACGCTATGCACGGTCGGCGTGAACAAATCCCGCAGCCGGATGGCGGCATCGATGACATTATTGGCCATGCTGTTTCACCTCTCAATGTTGTTACAGATATTAAAAATATAGTAAGATAAAAGAAATCTATCGTTACGGAGGAATTCCAATGCGCTATTTCAATGAAACAGAAAAAAGATTAGCTGAACGATATCACCATATGGAGCTTGGTACTTGCAAAATCTGTGAAGAATGTCACAAGAAAGAACATTTATCCTTACCGATTGGCTGCTGGTGCGTAGGTTCCGATTTTAATAAAACTTCCAAGAGAATTCTATTTGTCGGTAAAAATGCCAGAAACAATCCCGGCACGATTGAAGACGGCTTCCGCAATCCCTTTCAATATACCCGTGAATCTCTGTGGAACAAAAGCTGGCCATATTGGAGCTATACTCGTGCTATCACTCAGAGAATATTCGGTGACGATTCTATAGAACACATCGCATTTACCAATATTGTCAAATGCAACAATTCCGGAGGAAAGGATACTACCTCAGATTTTGTAAAATCCAACTGTATCCTAAACCTAAAAGTCCTTCAGCAGGAATTAAAGGTAATACATCCTACTCATATCATTTTTTATACATCTTGGTATTATGACGATTACATCCCTAACGTTTTTGACCGTTATAATATTCATTACAACGGTTTTAAAGACATTGGGAAAAGAAAAATGCCCTGGCAGGAAGCCATTTCCACCCTGGGCAATCAAACCTTTCATGTACTACGTGTCGGCCACCCACAATGCAAGAAAAAAAGCGACTTCGTCTATGAAATATCTAAGTGGCTTGAGCCTGCCTTATGACTTTATGGCAGATAGCCGTATTTTCAGCAGTTAATCCGATAATGCTGAAGATACTTTTTTATCGCGTTCTTCCATCTCATAGCGGATGAAAGCATACAGCACCTGCCGTTCGCCGTATCCCAGTTTCATGACCGCTGACGGCAGCAGGTGATGCTCCCGGAACAGGAGATACATTGCCTGCACTTCGCCATCGGTCCGGATCAGTTTTTTACGGCTTTGTCCGCCTTTTCCTGGGTCGTATAGCCGTTGAGTTCTGTGATCTGCGCTGTGAGATCAGCAATCTCACCTGCCAGGAAGAGCTTGCGGATGATGTCACCAGGAAGTACGGCCCCGAATTTTTCCAGCAGATCCTTGTTCTTGAGGTCCGGGTCGGCAATCCCCGCCAGGAGCGTCTGGGTCTGCATCTGATAAATGTCGATGTTATCGGCGCTGCCGTTGGTGAAGTCCACGGCCATCTTCTGGATATCGGCGTAGCGTTCTGGGTCGATAGCCCGGAGCGTGATGATAAAATCGAATCCGAACAACTTCGAGAGCCGTTCCATCTTCACTTTCTTTTCAGGCCGTTCGGCCAGCTTGTTCACTACATCTGCTTTCAGCAGTCGGTCTACCATATTCATGTGCTTGTTCTCCTTATGCTAAATCCAAGAGGTCCCAGTCCGAGAAAGTGAAGCTGTAGCTTTCCTCGCCCATCTTGTCCACTTCCCAGTCGGCCAGAATGAGGCTGTCAAAGGTCGCATCCTTGATGACGATGCGTTCGCTGCCTATGGCATCCTTGTCATCTAGGACGGAGACGATGGTCACGACGGTCTGCTTGCCCGCCTTAATGTTGTCGTTCATCTTCTTGATCATGTAGCTCGAGACTTTATGGAGCTTCAGCTGCCCTTTGCAGTCATAGCCCGTGACCTTGTAGCCCTTGCCGACATGGCGGAGCATCTTCACTTCTTCCTTGGTCAGGGTGACCTCGGCCTTGAAAGCCGTGGCTTCGGCCATGAGGTCGCCGTCGATATAGAGGTCGGCATACTTTCCGTTCATCACCCGTTTGGCTTCCATGCTGTTCACTGTACTTCACCTCCTCAGATATTGACGGCAATCGTGACATCTTCCATGGCATCCAGGAGCGAAGCATCTACGGCGATGAAGACATTGCTGCCGATGTTGGCCAGCTTGATGTCCATTTCCGACATGTCCGCCAGTTCCTCTTTCGTATATTTGCCATTGGATGCCAGCCAAATCTTCGTGGATTCCACATCGATATAAGCCGTGTTCTGCCCCTGTTCCAGCAGGCCCTCCTGGGCCAGCTGGTCAAGATACCCCTGGATAGCCGTCACCAGGAGGCATCGGTTGGCATAGCTGTTGGCATACTTGCCAAGGTAATGATCCTGGGCTGTGGTGCGGATATCGTCATACATCATGTCCATTAAATCGACGAGCTTGATTTTCTGGAACGATACGCCTTTTCCCTGGATTGTCGTGACCAGGGAGTTGATTCCGCGGCCCAGCTTGACCTTTTCCCCGTCAAAGAAAAAGAACAGCTTGCCGGCATCCGTCATGGTATCCATTTCTTCCTTCGTCCAGACGTCACAGCCGATGACTTCCGGCAGCGGCGCATACGTACAGGCAATGGTCATCGGCGTTCCTGCGATGATGCCCGCGATGCGCCCGCAGTACTGGGCCGTCGTGTAGGTCTTCGTTTTCGTACGGATGACTTGATTGACGAAGTTGATGACTCCTTCCGTATCCGCCGTGCAGTCCGGCAGGACGGCCTTGATGCGCTTATTCTTATTCGTCCGCATCCCCTTGATCCAGGTCGCGATAGTGTCGATGTGGTTTTCTTCGATGTCCGGGATGACTAGGTAATCGAAGCGCTTGTTCTCGATGGCCTTGAGGACATCGGTATAATCTTCTGCATCCTTGCTGATGATTTCGGCGATGACCTTCTTCGGACTGTTCACGTAGCCGCGAAGGGTCAGTTCCAGCTGCTCACGGTTGCTGTCTGAGAGTTCTTTGGGAATGTCATCTGCCGTGTACAGGTTCACTTCCGTCTGGGACGGCAGTGTCTCTTCTTTCAGAATCAGAAGGACAATACCGCGTTCGCTGCGTTCGACGGCACTGATGCCTTTTTCTTTGAACGCGATATTAATGGATGGCATTTTCATGGGTTACGTCTCCTTTCCCTGATACCGCTGATGCAGTACCTTCATGATTTCTGCCGTTTCTTCTTTTTCCCGGGCGTCATAGTACTGGAAGGTCAGCGTCAGACGCCCGCCGTCATTGTCCGTCCCCATCAGCTCCTCACTCATAGACACGACAGGGAGATAACGGTTGCCGACTTTCAGTCCGTCCCGGAATAAATTTTCCGCAGCAAAAAGCACGGCGTAGATGGCCGTGCTTTTTTCCTGCTTCTTCGGCAGATACGTAATGTAGAGGTCCGTATCCCGGTAGACCTCGTTTTCTTTCTGCGGCGTCGCTACCGTCATTGTCTTCAGGAAAAAGGCCGGCGGCGCAAAGCCTTCCTTGACTTCCTGCAAATAGACGGGGTACGGGAACCGCTCTTTGAGTTTCTGCTGCACCGCCTGCAAGATATCGATATCATGGATCATGTGCCGCCTGCTTTCTTGAGGAGCTTCTTCGTGAGTCTCTCCAGTCCCGGCTGCAAGTCGCTGGCTTCGAAGACCTTGACGGATTTCTCCGTATAGTGCTGGCCTTCATAATAGCCCACGGTCCTGCCGCCAGGTGTTTTCTTCGCATGGCCGTTATTTAAGAGGTGATGTACGGGATGCTTGTTGATCAGCTCATAGACCAGCTCGGAACCGTTGTAGCCTTCCACCTTATGCTTCCAGCCTTTCTTCAGCTTGCCCGTGCTGCCTTCCGGCGTGTTTTTTACGCACTCCTTCTTGAGCTTGTTGCCAAGCGTCACCAGGCCCTTTTCGGTAGTGCCGGGAAACTCTTCAATAGCAGAAAGCAGTTTTTCTGAAAGGTCATCCAATCCTTTGACCTCAAAGTCACTTCCGCTCATTGTCCGTCCCCCTCACTTCTTCCGTACAGTACAGTTCCAGAGCTTCATGGCGCATATACGGGTCAACTATGGTATCGATGTCGTAGAGGTGATCCTGATACTTCACCTTCATATCGTGGGTGACACCCGGACGCCAGCGAATGGTGATCTTGCTGTACTCCGTGTCCGCCTTGCGTTCCATCTCATAGAACACTTTGCCCCGGGCAGGCTCGATGGATGCCCAGCAGCGGTACACTACGACGTCGGCCTGGGTATCGAAACCATATTCATCCGTCACGGCCTGCTTTCCCAGAATCTCAATCCGTTTATTCAAAAGCCCCGTCTTCATGGGCATCCCCCTTTTCAAAAACAGCTCCGCCGGACCCCGAACAGCAGCCAGCGCAGACGTTTCAAAAGGCCTGCGTAGTCCGCTTCCTCCCGGTGCTCATATAAAAAAGCCGCAGCGAAGAGAATCGCTTCGTGAAAAACCACGGGATTCTCTTCGGCATCGGCTTCCTCGCAACGGGATATATCCAGGCAGAGGGCCTGGGCTGTTTCCAGGGAAGACTGGATGACGTCATCATTACTCGTGTCATCTTCATCAATCCGCAGGTATTCCCTGGCTTCTTCCAGCGTCACAATCATGGCTTATCCCTTCGCTTTCATCTCCAGGGCCTTGACCGCTTCCTTGAGCATCAGCATGCCATCGACGCGCTGGCTGGCAAGGAAGCCGATCTGGCCGTTGGCGGCATACAATTCGTTAAGCCGCTTGAAGGAGCGGTATTCCCTATCGGCAATCCAGTAGTAGCTGAAGTCCCCGAAGAGCATGGGACGGCTGCCCGCCGCCAGTTCCGGTGCAAAGGAAGTGCAGTAGCAGGGACGGTTCAGGATAGTATCCGGCGTACCTGCGGTGACAGACGGCTGCCAGATGTAGTTGCCGTTGTTGTCCTTCACCTTGCGCAAGGCCTTAATGGTTGCATCGTTCAGGAGCCATACGGCCTTGCGGCGGTACGGGATGCGCAGGGAGTGATACAGGTCGATGACATCATCAAAGGTGATGGATGCGCCATTGGCTATCACGCCCAGCTCCGCGGACGGGAACACGCCAGTCGGCTTGTTCTTCCCGTCACCGGTGAGGAAGGCTTCTTCTTCCTTCGTGCCGATACGGCGGGCAAATTCACCGGCAATGTAGCTTTCCAGGTCGAAAGCGCTGTCGTTCAGCAGTTCTTCCGACACACGGATAGCCGTCCCCAGCTTGTACGCCCCGATGGACTGCTGGCCGAAGGTATCCTGGCTGTCCGGGTAGAGGCCGTTCTCTTCCATCCAGGACGCTTCGCCATGACCCGTCACGATGGGAATCTTGCGGTCGCCGCTGGTGTGGATGACCGTGGCCAGGCCGCGGAAGAAATTCTCTTCCTGGAGCTTGTCGATGAGCTGGTGTTCGAATTCGTCCGGTACCAGATAGCCACCATCAGCATCGGTGCCTGCACTCAGGGCGTTCTGTACATCAATGAAGTTCTTATGGCGGATGCTGTCCCAGAAAGCCTTACGATAGGCATCGGACGCACGGCCTCTCTTTTCTGCTCCATTCTGGCCTGCGCCAGGGAGTTCAGTAATCGGCATCGTGGTCGGCTGGGACAGCTGGGCATCGAGCTGCTGCTGGCGTTCCAGGCGGTCGATTTCTTTGCCGAGGTTCACCACATCCGCTTCCATCTTGTCGTAGCGAGCCGCATCTTCTGCAGAGACCATGCCGTTTTCATCACGGACGGTATCCAGAAAATTCTTGGCGGCATCCCACAGATTCTTGCGTTTCTCACGCAGTGCTAAAATCGTATCCATTGTTGTCCTCCTTAATGAATGAGCAATGCCAGCCGGTTCTCCAGGGAAGCGGCTGGCACTTTATTGACAGGTTCACGTGGTTTTAATTTCTGTACTAACGAATTGGTGACAGTAACAGGGGTGTAAATCATGGCTTCCGGCTGCTCCCCATCGTCTTTCTTCTGGTCGAAGAGGATTTCATCGGCAAAGCCAAGTTCCACGGCCTTCTTCGCGTTGAGCCAGGTCTCGTCATCCATCATGTGCGAAATCTTCGTGCGGGCCAGGCCGCTCTTGATTTCGTAAGCGTTGATGATGCTCTCCTTGACTTCGCTCAGCATGCCGATGGTCTTTTCCATCTCTGCCTGATCGCCATAGGCCAGGGTCGCCGGATTATGGATCATCAGCATGGCCACTGGCGACATGCAGACCTTGGTCCCGGCCATAGCGATGACGGACGCAGCCGAAGCGGCCAGGCCGTCAATCTTGACGGTGACGTTCCCCGGATAATCCATGAGCATGTTATAGATTTGGGCAGCGGCAAAACAGTCACCGCCCGGACTGTTGATCCAGAGTGTGATATCGCCGCTGCCCGCATTCAGTTCTTCTTTGAATGCCTTCGGTGTCACTTCATCGCCCCACCAGGTCTCATCCGAAATCTGGCCGTCCAGATACAGCGTCCGTTCACTGCCGAAAGAATCCGGTGCTTCGTTAGTCACCCACTTCCAAAATTTATGTTTCATTCGTATCTCCCTTCTGGGCAAAAGCCCCGGCATCCTTGAGCTTGGTCATGCTGCCATTGACAAGGTATAGATTACCGCCCTCTTCATCCGACACGGGATTCATGTCTTCCATCTCCCGGATATCGTTGGCGGACAGCCAGCCGTTCTGCCGGCCGATGCTGTACCCGGTCATGCGGCTCTCATAGTCGCCGCGCATGAGACCGTTCACGTTGAACTTCAGGAAATACTGTTTCTTCTCTTCCGGCAGGAACAGGGCTTTCTGCATGGCCTGTTCCCAGCGGATGACCCATGGATCCAGCGTGTACTTCACAAATTCCATGGACTGCTGCTCAATATTATTGAAGGAACTTTTCTCCAGGTCGCCAATCATGTGTGGCGGGATGCGGTAGAGCCGGGCAATCTCATCGAGCTGGAACTTCCGTGTTTCCAGGAACTGTGCTTCTTCCGGCGGGATGCCGATCTGCTGGTACTTCATGCCTTCTTCCAGCACAGCCACCTTGTGGGCATTGCCCGTCCCCCGGTAGACGGCATTCCACGAATCCCGGACTTTGGCCGGATCCTTCAGAACGCCTGGATGTTCCAGCACCCCGCTGGGGCTGGCCCCGTTCGCAAAGAAAGAGGCACCGTATTCCTCGCAGGCCATGGTCATGCCCACGGCATTGCGGGCCATGGCAATCGGCGAATAACCGACCAGGCCGTCAAACCCAAGGCCGGGGATATGCAGCACTTCTTCCTTCTGCAGGGCCACCTGCCCGTACGGCTTGATGTTCGGATTCTCGTCTCCCGTCTTGGTATACAGATAAAAAATCTTTCCCCGGTCATCCCGGCAGACGGTCATCTTGTCCGGCCTGAGCGGGTATAGTCCCTGTACCCGCCCTAATCGGTCGCGGATGATCTGGGCGTAAGCATTGCCCCAGATGAGCAGGTGGCTCATGAGCGTTTCCCGGAAGATAAACGAAGTCATCTCCGGATTCGGCTCATCATGGAGCAGATGGTACAGCGGATGGTCATAGACCCGCTCCTTGCCGCCAGGCGTGTAACGGTACAGCTGGAGCGGCAAGGCCGCCAGAGTTTCCGCCAGGATGCGGACGCAGGCATACACTGCCGTCGTCTGCATAGCCGTGAACTCGTTCACCGTCTTGCCACTGGCAGAGGGGCCGAACAGATAACGAAAATCCGTGCCGATATAATAGTTCTGAGGCTTGTCCCGGGTACGGAACAGGCTGGATAAAAAGGGGATTCTCATAAAATACCTCCAAAAACGGGCACAAAAAAGCACCTGCCATTTTTGCAAATGTCTTTAAAATGCAATAACACCTCGTTCGTCATAGACACTGCCACTGCCAGTCCCGTTGCGGATGCAGCGGTCTAGTGCCATGATGGACGCCACGATTCCGTCAATCTTTTCGACGGATTTTTCTTTGTCCGGCTTGATGTTTCCCGCAGGATCTTGGCGCATGACGACGTTGCTGGCCATCCATTTGAGAACGGGATTGCCGCCATGGATGATGTTCCCTTCCATCAGGAGCTTGAACAGCTCCTTCGACGGCGGCGACATATCCTTGAACCCCTGGCCGAAAGGCACCATGGTGAAGCCCATATCTTCCAGGTTCTGCACCATCTGGGTGGCGTTCCAGCGGTCATAGGCGATTTCCCGTATGTGGTACGTTTCCCCCAGGCGTTCGATAAACTTCTCGATGAAGCCGTAATGGATGACGTTCCCTTCCGTCGTCTGGATGAAGCCCTGCTTCTGCCAGACGTCGTAGAGAACATGGTCCCGGCGGCACCGCAGTTCCAGCGTGTCTTCCGGCAGCCAGAAGAAAGGCAACAGGATGTATTTCTCATCATCGCTCCGTGGCGGGAAAGCCAGTACCAGGGCCGTGATATCCGATGTACTGGACAAGTCCAGCCCGCCGTAGCACATCCGTCCCCGCAGGGAATCCAGGTCAATGGGAAGGCTCCCCTTGTCGTAGACCTGTTCCGGTATCCAGCGGATGCTGGCCGAAGTCCAGATATTGAGCCGGAGCTGCTTAAAGACATTCTCTTCCGCCGGATTTTCGACAGCATTCCGATAGGCTTCCCGGACGCGATCAATCTGAATGGTATGCCCCAGAGAAGGATTGGCTTTGTACCAATTGGCTTCATCCGTCCAGTCTTCCTCATGTTCCAGGCCATAGACCACGGGGTAAAAGGTGGAATCTTTCTTTCGGCCCGCCATCAAGTCAAGGGCCTTTGTGTGCAACTCATAGCAGATACTGTTCTTGTCGTTGCCCGCCGTCGTGATGATGAAGAAGAGCGGCTGCTCCCGGGCATCGCCGGAGCCTTTGGTCAGGACATCATAGAGCTTGCGGTTCGGCTGGGCGTGGATTTCGTCAAAGACCAGGCCCGACACATTGAGTCCGTGTTTGGTCCCGGTTTCCGCCGACAGCACCTGGTAGAACCCGGCGTTGCGATAATTGATGATGCGCTTGCCCGCCGTCCGTATCTTGGAGCGGCGCATCAGGGCCGGACTCATCTCGACCATCTGCCGTGCCACATCAAAGACAATGGAAGCCTGGTTGCGGTCACAGGCCGCACCATACACTTCGGCACTCGGCTCGTTATCGGCATAAAGAAGGTACAGGGCGATGGCTGCAGCCAGCTCGCTTTTCCCGTTCTTCTTTGGAATCTCTATATAGGCCGTCAGGAACTGCCGCTTCCCGTTTTCCTTGACGATGCCGAAGAGATCACGCACAATCTGTTCCTGCCACGGCAGGAGCAGGAACGGCTGCCCGGCCCATTTGCCTTTGGTATGACAGAGATGCTCGATGAAGGCAACCGCCCTGTCGGCCTTGTCCTTGTCGTAATGGGAATCCGGCAGCATGAACGCTGACGGCTTATATACAAATGCCAAACTTGTCACCCCCTTAACAGCAGTTCCATTTCATCCGTTTCTTTTTCTGCCCCGTTCTCTTCCCCAACTATGCGGCTCCGGGCTGACGGGGTCAGGCCAAACTGCTCACAGAATTTCAGCATGATCTTGAGGTTCGTCTGGGCAATGGCTACCTGCGGTACCTGCTGCAGGTAGCCGTTCGGCGTCCGCACCATATCCCCATGCTGGGTGATGAACTCTTCCGCTCCTTTCCATCGGGCATATGCCTGGCAGTACCCGGCAAAGGCCATCATATCCAGGTTGGTCAGCATCCCCATCTCAGCAAGGACTTTCCCCAGCCGCTTCCATTCTTTCTTGGCGTCATCTTCCAGCCAGTCCGGGCAGCGAGGGAGCCGTCCCTTTAGCATGGGTTCCTTCTTATTGAGGGGACGATGGCCGGGATTGCCTTCCAGCACCTTGAGCGCCGTCGGCTTCGGTTTTCTTCCTCGTACAGCCAATGGCGCTCACCTCCCAATAAAAAAGCCCTTGCGGGCTGTACGACAGAGGGGACCGCATCTGCGTTCCCCTCGGGTTCTCTTTTTTAATTCTTCATGACCCATTCGATGGCGTGGCCATTGTCTTCGAACAGTTCGACGCTGACTGCCTATCCGATATTTATGCATCTTATTCGATGACTTCCCATTCGTCGGTTCCGGGTATCAGCCCAAGACTGCTGCCTGTATCTCACTGTACATGGATGGTTCCAGCATCATCGACGAACTGGACGGTGCCTTCAGTTCCCTTGGGCGGAGCTTGCCTGTCATCCATGGCGATAAGCCGGAGCCGCGTTCCTTCCATCCGTTCCCGGCTGTGCCGCAGGCCGGCTCGCAGGATAGACAGGTCGAAACCGAACCTGCGGTAATCCCGCTCCATGTTCTGATAATACCAGTCCTCCGGAATACCGAACCGCCGGTCTTCGTGCATGATGTACACAAGACCGCTGATGATGCCGTCATCTGTTTCCACATCCACTTCTTTTTTATAATAGAACCGCGGGAAGCCTTCATAGGCATCGAGCCGCCGTTCATCCGCCGGAGAAATGCGCCAGAAAACAACCGGCACGAAGGCATCCGCCTTCTTCTCGATAGTGGCGTAACATCCTGTCAGAGAACCTTTGAAGAGGAGTTCATAGCCCCGGATTCGGCCCGTCCCTGAAAGAACGGCGTCAGGACACCGTCTTGCCATCTGTACTTCACTCATGTTGCTGCCGTAGGCAATGTAGATTCTTTGTTTCATCGCTCTCATCCTTTCTGAAGGGATTACCCTTCTACCACCCCAAGGGCAGCCGAAGCTGCCCGTAAGGCTATCCCCTTCAAGCGGCGGCATTGCGCCATGCGGAATTGCCCGTGAGGTGTTTCAGGAAGTGGAGCCGGCAGGTCTTGAACTCGTCACCGATGAGTCCGAGCCGGAGCATCCAGCACCGGAAAGCGTATTTCTCATTGTCCGTTTCGGTCTTTCGGGCCGAGGCTTTCTTCTGGGCCAGGGCCTGATGAGCGACGGCCAGGCAGAACTGAATGTATGCCTTGATTTCCCCAGCGTGGAGTGTCCCGTTGAAAAGCCGGAACTCGACGGTTCCTTTGGTGAAGGTGGCATGCAGGTTCAGCCCGTGGTAGCGGGTGCTGTTGTAATGATGGTTCCGTCCGTAGGGTGCTTCCTGATACCAGAGGTCGGCGATGCCGTCCAGCGTGTCCGGCTTTTTCCGGTTGAGATCCTTCAGGAAGGTGGTGTTCGTTTTCCGGCAGTATCGGTTTTCCCGCGAGGGGTTGATCTGGAGGGCGCGGTAAATCATGTCTTCTTTGCTCGCCATAATGTTCACCAGGTTCCGTAGGGTCTTTGCCGTGAAGCGTTCGGCCCCGACGTGAATGTGGATGCCGCAGGATTTATTGGCAAAGGCCCCGGCCTTGCGTAGCATCCGCACCAGTTCCTGCAGCTTCGGGATGTCTTCGTAGGAAAGAATGGGACTGACCACTTCCGTGCGGTAGAAGCTGGAAGCATCTGTAATGTTTCCGTTCACCTTCTTCTGTGGAACCAGGCTGGAGTCGTTCATGGCTTTCCATTTCCGTCCCTGTTCATCCCTTGCGGTGTAGGTATCGTAGGCTCCGCCTTCATGCCGACTTTCCGTCCCGAAGAAGCGGGCCATGAGGCTGGCGGCCCGGCTTCTTGTAATCCCTGTCATTTCCATTTCGATGCCAAAGTGCAGTGTTTTCATAATCCTCTCTGTCCTTTCTATGTGTGCGTGTGTTCTTTTGGTACACTATATATCACTCTAAAGGCACACAATAGCAAGTCATTTTGAGAATAATTATGAATTAAATTGAAAATTTATGGGTTCTGATGCCGGCGTTCCTTCTGCTTTCTGGCATGAGCCTTGGCTTCTTCTTCCGTGCGGAAGGCACTCCATCCCTTCAGGCCTTTCAGCAGGGCCATGCGCGATTCGTGGCTGGCCTTGGTCCCCATGCCGATGCGCAGGAGCCACATCCGCAGGTAGTACTTCTCGTTTTCAGGCTTCCGTGTGTCAGCCTGAACCCGTTTCGCTTTTTTCGCTGCGCTGACCATGAAGGCCGCTAGTTCAATCAGGGCGCGGTTCTTCACAGCATTGCCGGTTGCGGCAATGCAGAATGTCACCGTATCTGCCGCAATCCAGAAGCCCCGCCCTTCCTTGCGATAGTTCTGATAGATGGCAAAGAAGGAAGTCTGGTCGGTACCAGGTTCTTCTTTCAAGTCTTCCACCAGCCTGTCCGGCACATGGATGTTTTCATGTCCTGCCGCCCGGTTCAGCAGGTACTGCTGGGCGTGGAGCATGAAGACCAGGTTGCGGAGCTGCGCACCGTCCATGCCATCAATGGGAACCTTGATTTCCATCCTGTCCGGATGCGGCAGTGCGTCCAATCCTGGCGTTTCATCCTGCTCCAGCGGCTCTTGCGGCACTTCGGGTTCCGTTCCTTCTGCCGGTTCCGGATGCGGAAGGATTCCTGCTTCCTGCAGGAAAGCCGTGATGGCGGCTTCTGTCTTTTCATCATCGCATTCGATATCGCCGCTGCGAAGGATGCGGAACCCCCGCCCTTCGTAGGCAAAGGCCGGCGTCCCCGTATAGCGGAGCTTTTCGTTATGGTTGAAGGGAATCAGCCTTCTGGCCAGTTCCTTGCGGTCGTTCAGGTTCGTCTGGATTGTCATGGTCTATGTACCTCCTTGTTTTGCTAGTACATATATCACTCTGAACGCCGATAATAGCAAATCATTTTTGCATCTTTTTCTCAAAGAAGAAGGCAATGCCGGCCAAGACGAAATACACGCAGGGAAGGGCGACACCGTTGCCCCACATCTTGTATTCCGCAGAATCCCGGTACGGTTCCTTCAGCCATTTGATAATCTGGTTCCGGGTCTTGGGCTTTGTCTTTTTCCCCAGGGCTTTCCGATGGGTCTCAAAGACATCGCTCCAAAAGCGGATGTCTTCTTCAGACGGGTTCCCTGTTTCCAGATGGCTGCACCACCAGTCCGGGAATCCCTGGAGCCTTGCACATTCTGCCGGCATCAGGCGGCGGACACGAGCATGGCTGTTGATGAGCGGCGGATCTTTATAATCCGTAGCTACCAGGGAACTGGCCATTTCCTTCGCCGCCCGTGTGAAGTGGGAATTCTTGCTGGCACTATAGGTCAGCTCCACCACAGCGATGCCGCCCTGGTTGCTCCCCGGTACATTTCCCGAACGGTCGACGGTCCGGCAGGTATCGCTCTCATAGATATGGTTCCGCATATTGCGGGTGCCGTCCGAGGTCTGCCGTACATCATAGGTTTTCTTTTCTCTGTTGCCCCCGCCCTGCAGGATCAGCGGCTGGTTGTTGCCGCCCGTCCCGTACCGCGCCGTGAGTGATGGGTTCACAGAGAGCGGCCCCTTGTACCGGGCATCGGCTCCATGGTTCTCAAACACCGGACCCGGCAGATTGACGATGACCGGAGGATGATGGGCTTCTGCCCGTAAGGTGTTCGTCCGCTCTTCCGTCACATCCATTCGGATGCCGCCCTGGTCATTCAGGCAGATTGTGCCTGCCGTTCCAGGGCCAGGCGCAAGACGTCCGGCAGCACCCTGCCATGCTCGGAAGCCCTGCGCAGAATACCCTGACAGGCCCTCGGACTCAAATAGAACCTTTCCGGCACTTTGTCCATTAAAATCTGCGACAAGGTAGATGCGCTTTCTTCGCTGGGGGACGCCCCAGTATTGGGCATCGAGGACGCGCCAGGCCACAGAGTACCCGTTTCCCAGGATGCATCCCGCAGGCTGCCATCTGGCACAGCCAGCCACTGAAACCGCAGGGTCTTTGATGCGGCAGATTTCTTCAAGGACCGTCCGGAAGTCCTCTCCCTTGTTGCTGGAGAAAGCCCCAGGGACATTCTCCCACACGATATATCTTGGATATTGTCCATTCGTTTCTTCCCTCATTTCCTTCACGATGCGCACTGCCTGATAGAACAGCGAGGACTGCGAACCGCCAAGGCCATCCCTTTTTCCGGCAATCGACATATCCTGGCAGGGACTGCCGAAGGTAATGATGTCTACCGGCTCGATTTGTGCGCCGTTTATGGCACTCACATCGCCGTAATGCTTCACAGATGGCAGCCGTCTCGTCGTCACGCGGATGGGGAACGGCTCGATTTCCGAGTTCCATACAGGACGGATGCCCGCCAGGATGGCGCCCAGTTCAAAACCGCCGCTCCCGGAGAACAGGCTGCCCAGCTTAATCTGTTCCATCATCTGCCACCTCCGCATACGGGATTTTCTCGTCCCCGCGCAGGACAAACACACCCGCGTCCCCATATTCACTGATGTAGCGCCTGACGATGACGTCGACGAACTTCTCGTCCAGCTCGATGCCGTAACAGATGCGGCCCGTCTGCTGGCAGGCCATGAGCGTAGAACCGGAACCGAGGAACGGGTCCAGGATGATGCAGTGGCTCATGGATGAATTCTGTATAGGGTACGCCATCAGGGCTATAGGCTTCATGGTGGGATGCTCTTTGCTGGCTTTCGGCCGGTCGTATTCCCAGATGGTCGTCTGTTTGCGGTCAGAATACCATTGATGCCTGCCGTTCAGCTTCCAGCCAAAAAGGCACGGTTCATGCTGCCATTGATACGGGCTACGTCCCAGTACCAGGGCGTTCTTCTTCCAGATGCAGCAGCCAGACAAGTAGAATCCTGCGTCCTTGAATGCCTTGCGGAAGTTCAGCCCCTGGGTATCTGCGTGGAATACATAGATGGAAGCATCCTGCTCCATGTTCTGTTCCATATTGACAAAGGCCGCGAAAAGGAACTGGTAGAACTTGTCATCCGGCATATTGTCGTTCTTGATCTTGCCGGCTGTTTCTTCCACATCGACGTTATACGGCGGATCCGTCAGCACCATGTTGGCCTTCTTCCCCGCCATCAGCCGTTCATAGGTTTCCGGCAGCGTCGCATCGCCACAGATGACGCGGTGGTCACCCAGGAGCCAGATATCTCCCGCACGGGCGACAGTCGGCTTTGCCAGTTCGCCGTCGACATCAAAGTCATCTTCCTTGATTTTCTTGTTGTACACTTTCGAGAAGAGCTGCTCGACTTCCGGTGCTTCAAAGCCCGTCAGGTCGACGTTGAAGTCGACGCTCTGCAAATCGACGATAAGGTCGGCCAGGAGCTGTTCGTTCCAGGCACCCGTGATTTTGTTGAGCGCAATGTTGAGCGCCTTGACCTTATGCTCATCCTCGATATGGACAACGACACACTGGACTTCTTCGTAGCCCAGGTTCTTCAGTACGGTCAGGCGCTGATGCCCGCCGATGACCGTCATGTCGTAATTGACGATGATGGGTTCCACATAGCCAAACTCCTGAATGGACTTCTTGATTTTCTCGTATTCCTTGTCGCCAGGCTTCAGCTGCTTCCTGGGGTTATATGCCGCAGGCTTCAGCTGGCCGATGGGCAGCATCTTCCATTCCATATCCGATGTCTTCACACGCTTGCTCCTCTCTGAAGGCAGCCGCCACCGCTCTGCCGTAACCGGCGAGGTGGTGCCACCTGCAATAATTCCGTACGCTGTCCCGTGACAGCTTGGTCTTTCTGGCGATGGCCTTGTAGCCCATCCCCTGCTTCCGCATGTCTTCTATCTGCCGGCGCTGGCAGTCGTTCATGACAGGCTCCTTTCACACAACAAAAAAGCTCCGGGCCAAATAGCCTGGAGCAGATGATTCGATTTTAGATGCCGGGTATCCCCCCTTATGAATTTCGCGTTTTTTCACGTTTGAGGGGGCGGCGGTCATGGACGGAAGGGCTGCAGAGATTTGCATCCCCCGCCCTACGGACGGATTCAGTACTTGTACTCGATGTTCCGGTCTTCGGTCATCGTCTTATGGTCATGACAGCTCTTGCAAAGGGGCTGCCAGTTCGTTTCGTCCCAGAACAGTTTCGCATCACCGCGATGCGGTTTGATATGGTCAACGACCGTTGCCGGGACGAGACGGCCTTTTGCTTTGCAGCGGATGCACCAGGGATGACGTTTCAGGAAAAACTTCCTGGCCTTCTGCCACTCCCATCCGTAGCCACGTGTTTCTGCATCAGCCCGGTCGCCCTGGCACTGCCGTTCATGTTCCTCACAATATTTTCTTCCATACGGCACCAGCCTGGGGCAGCCCGGATATTTGCAGGGCGTCTTCGGTCTTCTGGGCATTTACATCATCTCCGGCATCAAAAAAGGACCGATGGCGTTCAAGCCTCGGTCCTTCATTCTTTTCTTGCTGATTATAGTATATCTTACAGAAGCCTGTGACATCAAGTGCTGCTTTAGTGACATTCAGTGACATTCGCCAGGAATCTCGATGTGTTTCAGGGCTTCGTCATGCAGCCGATACACCTGGCGGATATGAAGTCCGAGAGTATCGGCAATGGATGCCCAGTCCTTGAAAGCCAGGTAGCGGAGTTCCAGGACGACCCGTTCCCGGGCATCTGGCACTCGGCTGACAGCCATCATGATGTCTGCCTTGAGTTCGACCAGGACGTCGATGGCTTCATCCACTTCCTGTTCCATATCCATCATACGGGCGATGGTTTCTTCCAGACGGTGCGGATTGGGTGTCCCGCTTGGCGGCACCGGGCTGAGTGTCGATGACGCCTTGATAGCCAGCTGCCGCAAAGACGATACCTGCTCCAGCTTGCTGTCTATCTGTATGTTGATGTTCCGTGCCTGTTCCAGGTACGCCTTGGCTTCCATACGCTTTTCTTCTCCTTCTGTTTCCGGTTTCATAGTATACCCCCATTTTCTGTTTCCGTCATGCCCAGGTCAGCCTTTACGGCTTCAATCAAAGCCGCCTGGGTTCCGTCTTTGTGTTTCAAGACGTTCAGGATGCGTTCATCAATCGTGTCCTTGGCTACGATGTGCTGTATGATGACCGTCTCGTCCGCCTGCCCCTGCCGCCAGAGCCGGGCGTTGGTCTGCTGGTACAGCTCCAGACTCCAAGTCAGGCCAAACCAGATCAAGATGGAACCGCCCTGCTGCAGGTTCAGGCCGTGTCCGGCAGAGGCCGGATGGATGAGGGCCACAGGAATCTTTCCCGCATTCCAGTCGGCGAAATCCTGCGGCTCCTTCAGCTCCCGGGCTTCCATCCGCTGCTGGATACGGTCTTTATCATGCTTGAACCAATAGGCCACCAGGACCGGTTTCCCGTTGGCGCTTTCCACCAGGTCTTCTAAGGCATCCAGTTTCCGGTCATGGATGGCCGCCACGTCCTTGCCATCGGTATAAATCGCGCCATTCGCCATCTGCGAAAGCTTCAGGGTAAGCGATGCGGCATTAGCAGAGGTGACCTCGCCGCCTGGAAGCTCCAGTACCAGGGACTTCTTCAGCTTATCGTACCGTTTCTTTTCCGTTTCACTCAAGCAGACCTCTTTCGCTACGCTCACCAGTTCCGGCATCTCCAGATAATCTGTTGCCTTCATGGACACGGTGATGTCGGAAATCTGGTGATAGATGGCTTCTTCCGCTCCCGGCAGTGGCTTGTAGGAATACACCACCATGCCGTTGCGTTTGTCTGGCTGGAAGTAGAGGTTCCGGTACTGGCTGATATATCTTCCCAGACGCTCTCCCATATCCAGGATGCGGAACTCAGCCCAGAGGTCCATCAAGCCATTGCCGCTGGGCGTCCCTGTAAGGCCGACGATGCGTTTCACTTTAGGACGCAGGGCCTTCATGGCACGGAACCGCTTCGACTGGTGGTTCTTGAAACTCGACAGCTCGTCCAGAACGACCATATCGAAATCCAGGCGGCTGTTCTCATAGAGCCAGGCCAGGTTCTCGCGGTTCACGATATAGATATCCGCATCCTGCTGCAAAGCCCGCCGCCGTTCTGCCACGGTTCCCACGACCACACTGCAGGTCAGCTCTTTCAGGTGATCCCACTTCCTGAGTTCATCCGGCCAGGTGTCTCTCGCCACCCGCAGCGGAGCTATCACCAGCACCCGCTTAACTTCAAAGGCATCATACATGAGGTCACGGATGGCCGTCAGCGTTGTCACCGTCTTGCCAAGGCCCATGTCTAGGAACAGGGCTGTAATGGGATGGGACTTGATGTATTCGATGGCGTATTTCTGATAATCATGCGGCATGAACTTCATGCACCTCCGCCCCCTTTCCCATCAGGCATGTGGGCGATAGCCTTCAGGACTGCGGGAATATCCTCCATGGCATCCAGGACGAATACCTGGTAGCCCAGCCGTCGCAACATGGCATGGCGCTTCAGCTGCAGCGGCCTTGGCTTCTGCCCCGGCGCCTTTACTTCCACAAAGCCCATCTTCCCATCAGCCAATAGAATCAAGCGGTCCGGCATACCTGCAAATGATGGCGAAACAAGCTTCACTGCCTTACCGCCAGCCTTCTCCGTTTCCATCACCAGGTGGTGTTCGATTACTTTTTCTCGCATATTACTCACCTCTTTTTTATAGGGGTGCAGGTCGGTGAAGGTCGTTTCATAAACTTCCCTTAAAGACATTTTTTCTATTTTTCAGCCCTAAAGGGGGTTTATATATTGACCTGCACCGACCTGCACCCTTCCCTTTTTCTTACAGGAAATCTGTGACTTTCAGCTTCAGCCCATAAATGAAATACCCGGCTTTCCGCTTACGCCTGTCAAACCCAGTTTTCTCTAATGCTCCGTAAAAATCCGTCGTACTGCGGGTATACTCGTTCATCTGCTGGCAGTACAGCCGATAGGCCGTATAAAGTTCCCCGGACTTCTCGCTGAAAGAGGCATCTTCTTCACAGCAGTCATCCAGGAAATGCCGAAGCCAGTCATTCTGCCCGCGGTATTCATTGATGGCAGATGCGACGCAATCAGGCGTATCCAGGTGATAGTTCTTGGCAATGACCCTCTCCGCCCCTTCGATAATCCACTGCAGGATGGCAGGACCGGCTTTCTCCACCAGGTAGTCTGCGTAGTTCTTGATGTCGCTCTTCCCTTCGAACTGGGCCTTGAAGGGCATGACGATAAGACGCCGCCATGTCCCTTCGTCATTGGCTCCCACCCTGGGCAGGTGGTTCGTGTAGAGGACCAGCGTGTGTGTCGGTACGAACTTAAAAGGATCCTTATACTTCTTTTCGCCGCTCACTTCATCCGTCGAGCAGAGCTGTTTCAGGATGGACGTAGAAAGCCGGACGCCTTCTTCCATTTCGGCGGCAATGATCATGCGCTTCCCCTTCAGCTCCGCCATTTCCGGACGGACGTTCCGCTTGCAGCCTGCCGTCAGGGCATCGGCAGAGATGCCGCCGCAGTAGCTGCCAAGGACGCGGGCCAGGGAATTCCAGTAGGTCGACTTGCCGTTGCGGCCGTCGCCGTACGCGATGACCAGGGCTTCTACATAGACTTTGCCGATAGCCATGAGACCGCTGATTTCCTGGGCGTAGTCGATGAGCGCCGTATCGCCGGTAAAGAACTGCCGGACGGCCTGTTCCCAAATAGCTTTCCCTTCGATGCCCGGGTCTACAGAGGTACATTTCGTGATGAAGTCCGTCGCTCGGTGTTCCTGCCGTCCCCGCATCCCTTTCCGCAGATCATATGTATAAGACGGGGTGTTCAGCAGGAATTCATCTGCATCCAGTGCCTGGATAGGCATCTGGACCATGGGTTTCAATGCTTGCAAGGCCGACAGGATATAGCGCATATCGCGGCGTTTCAGGACAAACTTCCGGTACGCTTCTGCGGCAAGGTAGGCGGCGTAGGCTTTGGTCTGCTTTTCCTCAATCATCTTCTCCAGGTTCCGTCCGCCCTTACGGATGATATCTTCCGAAATCCCTGTCCCTGCTAATTCCCTGAGTGCCTGCTCGGACTGTTCATTAGCATCAGCCAGCTGCAAATCCAGGAATTCTTCCGCTGCACCGACCGCTGCCTGCCGCGATTCTTCCCAGCAGATGCCATCGTAGCGGATGAAATCCGTGCTGTCGGTGTAGCGCAGCTCGTTGCCGTATTCTCTGGCGATGACCTTGGCCTGGCCGATATCCGAATAATCCTCCGGCCGCAAGGAGTCCCGGGTGCCGAAATCGTTGTTGTATTCATCCGGGCTGACGTAACCTTCCTGCTTTGCGATGCGCTTGCCGAACCGTACGGCACTGCCCCAGATAGTGTTCAGCTCGGTGTCGGGAAGCGGCGGGTCGCACTTTTCCGCTTCGTCGAGGAAAATCTGGTACGCCTTTTCCGTCGCCCCGTAACGTTTGATGACGCGGCCGGCAAAACGGCTCATAGTGCTGTTCCGGCGTCCGGCCGGGATACTGCGTGACTCGGTATCTCCCACTTTGAGTACCTGGTCGATTGTCGTTTCCCCGTCCTGCCACAATACTTTCTCGACAGGGCAGCCATAGATGAACCGGGCTGCATCGAGAGCCGCTTCATCGAAGAAGGGATACGCCCGGTGGATTGCCCGTTTCAGTTCTGTATAGTGCTGTTCATCCGTAATATCCGGGATCCCGAAATAAGCATGGAAGCGCGGTCTGGCACACTTCCCGTCCTTGGGTTTCATGTGATTCCTTGATGGCACGACGGCCACCGAGACTTTCGGCAGTATGGCCAGGAGCTTTTCCATGGAAATCCAGTCAGCAGGATTCTCCGAGTGGGTGTTGTCACAATCCATGACCAGGACGTCGGCGGAGAGAAAATTCTCCCGCTTCCGATAACAATCTTTGAAGGCTACGCAGACATGATCGAAGGCGGCTGCCGCCTTCAGGTCCTCGGCACAGCTGATTTTCTGCTGCCTGGGATAGCGGCAATTCGCTTCCACGCCAGCAAAGTCTGACCTATAAAGTGTAAAATCCATCTTATTTCACCTCGTTAATATACCGAATTGTTTTTCCTTTTCTTTGGGCGTACTGGATTTCTTTTTCCATTCCCGCCGAAATCACATCGCCAAAGACCCAGAGTTCGACGCAGCGGGACAATAGTGCGATATCCATAAAGAGTGCCAGTTCCCGTTCCGATTCTTCGTCGAGGAACTGCGGTAGATACAGATGCGGTGCCAGAGGGATATATCCCTGGTCTACCGTATAGCGGCAGTAGGCACAGGCTTTCCGGATATTTTCTTCCACATCCCCGGCATAGGGCGAACACACGTACACAACAGGCATGAACGGGAACCTTTGTGGTTCCACGTTCCTGATTGCCTGATACGCTGTCGGGTCCGGATAGTACTCTGCATTACGTTTCGGATTGTTTTCCATGCAGTTCCATCCACCCCTCCGCACATTCATCGCACAATACTGCCGTTCCCACCAGGTCAGCGTCACTGTCTGACAGGACATCCTTCAGATTGACAGGTACTTCCCTGCCACAGACCGGGCAACGGCAGAAAACGTTTTCGTCATTGATTTCGACCGTCACATCGACACCATCCTTAAGTGGTTCTTTTACGTAAAACATGTTTCATCCCTCCAGTTCCGTCTTGTAATAGGTCATGAGCATCTGCTTGCGCTGCTGGAAATCCGGGCAGGAATACAGCAGGCCGTAATCCAGGTGCTGCAGCCGGTCCAGAGCATGGATCTGCTGTGCAGTCAGATAAGGCCGGATGCTCTGCCCTTTTTCGATGCCGTTGGCCAGCCGGAACTGCTTGGCAGACATCCCCAGGACGATGCGGTTCAGCATGTCGGCTTCATTGCTGAAGTGATATGCCTTCGGGCTTTCATGCAGCCGGCAGATCATGTCCGTCAGCATCGGGAATTCCTGCCGGGCAGACAGGAGCGACCGGATGCACTGCTCCATCTCGTTGAAACGCTGGATATAGAGTTCCTTGAAGTGCATCGCCTTCGAGCCTGTGTAGCCCATGACCAGCATGGTGAACCCATCGCGGGTCAGCAGGTAACGTGGCAGTTTTCTTCCCCTGGCATCACGATATGTATTGCCCTCAAAATTGAGTGCAATGAATTCCGGGCTTAATCCAGAATTGGATGCAGTGATTCGTCCGATATCACGCAGAACGTTATAATGCTGTTTTTCAAAAGTCGCTGCAACAAACAGGCTGTCGACCCTTGGTACACCTCTCTGATCAGCAAACACGCCAAATTCATCTTCTGGAATCAAAAACTTCATAGCGAATCCCGCCTTTCTTAAAATAAATATCCGAGGAAATTCCCTCTGATAGTGAAAGGACAGGAATCACTATGTTAAGTACCGGGAAATCAATCTTTTTTATAAAATTCGCACTCATACCCGTCTGCCCGGAGTAATAGCCCTTCAGCCCACGACGGCGTCCGGCCCATCTGCTCACAGATGGCATCGACGCTAGTGTCTTTGGAACACTCGATAATCAGTTCATCATGGACATGGCCGACGATGGCGCAGCATCGCAGCGTCTGCATGGCATAGCAGAGGATGTCCCGGCTGATGCCCTGGACGATGTTCTCCACGAACTTCGGGCCATAGCTTTCGAGCCGTTCCCACTTCTTCGTTGCGCCGATGCCTTCATAGGTGACGGATTCCCCACCGAAGCGGTTCTCGCCTATCCGGGGCTTTATGTAGGAAAGCCGCCGTCCGCTGGGGAGCTGTATGAACAGCATGCCGCTCTGATACAGAAAGCGGATGCAGCCAGTCCGCATGGGGATACGTTCCTTGATGGCTGTCTTCACGGCGGCGTCCACCTGCCACCAGAAATCGACGATGTGCGGATTGGCTGACCGCCAGGACCGCACCAGAGGATACAGCTCATTTTCCGTAAGTCCCATGTCCAGGGCGCCCATGGCCTTCAGCGCTCCTACGGAGCCGCCATAGCCAAGGGCCAGTTCTGCGATTTTCCCTTTCTGCCGGAGATGCCCGTTGACGCCATGCTTTTCTACGGGAACGCCGAACATGGAGCTAGCCGAGGCGCAGTAAATGTCGCCATTCCTGGCAAAGACATCCGAACGCCATGTTTCTCCTGCCAGCCACGAAAGCACCCTGGCTTCAATGGCCGAAAAATCCGCTACGGCAAACTTCAGTCCCTGCCGGGGCACAAAGGCCGTACGGATCAGCTGGGAAAGGACATCGGGGATGGAATCATACAGGAGTTCCATGGCTTCGTAATTTCCCTGGCGTACCAGTTCCCGGGCTTCCGAAAGATCCGGCAGATGATTCTGGGGAAGATTCTGCAGCTGGATGTGCCGGCCGGCAAACCGCCCGGTCCGGTTGGCCCCATAGAACTGGAACATCCCTCTGGCCCGGCCATCCTCGCAGGCCGTCATCCCCATGGCCTGGTATTTCCGGACCGAGGATTTGGCCAGCTTCTGCCGGAGCAGCAACACACTGCGCAGCGGTTCTTCTGCCGTCTTCAGCAGCTTTTCTACCTGCTTTTTGCCCAAGGAATCGGTCTTCATCCCATGCTGTTCCAGCCAGCCGATCATCTGTATGACGGAGTTCGGGTTCTCCAGACCCGTCTTTTCCTTCAGCACAGCCATCAGGCTGTCCCGGCTGCGGGCATCGATGACGATGGCATTTTTAGCCAGCGTCCTGTCGATGGCGATGCCCCGGTCATTGATTTCCTGGTCGAGATGATATTCATCCCATATCGGTTCCGGGACGGGATACTTCTTCAGCCGCTCCTGGATGGCCATTTCCACTTCCACATCCCGTTTGTTGTAGGACTTGAACAGTGTCCATTTGTCCAGCGCATGCTGAGGAAGGTTTCTTGTCCGGCCGCCATTCGATTTTGTTTCCTTGCAGGGAACACAGAAATAGCGGATCAGGTCTTTGCCTTCCTTTATCTTCTGGCTGTCCAGCTTCAGCACGGCTCCTACGCCTTCCAGGGAAAGGGGCAGGCCCATATAGGCCGACCAGACCATGGAGCATTTCCATCCTGCCGGATTGAGGAACCTGGCACAGTCCTGGGAAAGCGGATGATGGTCACGGAACGGGTCCAGGCTCATCCCCAGGTCACACAGGTAGCGCGACAGGCAGACCCGTTCAAAGCTGGCATTGAACGCCCACTTGGTAACGGATTCATCGGTCAGGGCATCCAGGATATCGTCCGGGATGCCCTCTCCCTGCGCCAGGTCAACGACCTGCACTTCGCCGCCGTCCACCGAATATCCAAAGAGAAGGATTTCAAAGGCTGGCGATTCGGCATATTTGTACACACCGCATTTTGCCAGATTGATATCGCTGAATGTTTCAATATCGATACTGATGGTTTTCATACGCTTCACCTCGAAAAAGCGGCGAGGCACAAGGCCCCGCCGCTATTCACTACTACTTATTTCCGGAAGGATTCCATCTGCTTGCGGTGGTACTCTTCTTCCCGTTCATCCCGGTGCCGAGCCATTTCTTCATCCCGCTGGTCTTTTTTGATATCCGTATAGATCATAGCCACGAAGAATCCTCCGGCGCACAGTGCAACCAGGCAGTACAGGCCATCCAGAATCAGTCTCATCATAGTTTCCATAATCACGCCTCCTTATGCCAGGAAATCATCATCGTCAGCCGTAGCGAAGTCATCTTCTGCACGCGGCTTGCCGCCAAGGGGTTCACCATCACGGATTTTCTGCAGGTTGTTCAGGCCGCAGGCGATGCCCTTGTTGCCATTGCTGTTGAAGGCATAGAAGTTGATGGATGCACGGCCATAGACGCCGGAGTAGACTTCAGAGCGTTCCAGGATATGCTGGCAGTCAGCATCAACGATGCCCGGCTTGGTCGCCGAGTTGGCATTGACGAAGAAGCTGTCTTTATAGGCATCATCGCCCGGGCGTTCCAGGTCGCCGTCACGGAGCGGCGTTTTGATGGCTTCGAGAGCCGGTACAGTGCGGCCATTGCCCTTGAGCTTGCTTTCGCCTTCTTCGTAAGCAGCCTTGATGGCAGCGCGGATTTTTTCTACGGTCTTTGTATCCGACTTAGGGATGATCAGGCTGACGCTGTATTTCGGCGTACCGCCGTTGATGGACTTCGGTTCCCAGACGTTGGCGTAAGACCAGCGCGTATTGACTCCGGTGATTACCTTGCACGGATTGACGTAGTTGTTAGACATAGTAGTTTCCTCCTTAATTTGCAGCGTTAAAATCATCAGCCGCCGTATGCATCGCCGGACGCTTGTCCGATTCCGGTACCAGGACCGGTTTTCCCTGCGGCTTTTCGACTAAATTTGACAGCAGTTCTTCGAACCGCTTCTTGCCGAGCTGTTTTGTCATTGCCGTGATGCCGAGCAGCTTCTTTTCATATGGGTCGAAGCCCGCTTCTTCCACTTTGGCGGCGACTGCTTCTTCACTTACGTAGCGGCGGTTCGACCGGCCTTCGACCAGTTTCCATCCGTCCCACTGCTTGCCGGAAAGGGCTTGCTGCAATGCGTATTCCTTGACATCCCCGGCCCAGTTCACCAGTTCATCGGCCCTCTCCAGGACGGCTTCGATTTCTTCATCCTGCAGCGTGGACGGGACGGCAAAATCATACCGGGCCAGTTCCAGATTGTACTCGGCCCGCTTGCGGCAGGTTGCCTTGATCTTGCAGAAGCGGCAGTGGTCACCGGCTTTATATTCGCCCTCACCTTTCGCCGCCAGTTCTGCCGCAGGCTTCAGCACCGTTTCGGCCCACTGGAGCAGTTCTTCCTTGCTCATGGTGCAGGTGCTGACGTTGTCCCGGCGGGGCTGGAAGATCGTCATGGACACCTGGCGGATATCATAGATGCCATCAAACAGGTTCAGCGCACCGAGGGCATAGCACATCATCTGCGGATTCTTCTCGGAATCCACCAGGACTCCCAAGCCATGCTTGTAATCGATGACTGTCAGGGTATCGTCGGCTACGATGAGGCAGTCGCCTGTTCCAAAACCGCCTGGCACCCACTGGGAAAAGTCCAGCCGCTGTTCGATCATGATCATCGGGTCCTTGCAGGATGCTTTGGCTGTGGCCAGGCATTCCATGACGAACTGCGCGTATTCATCAGTGCATTCCGCCATCTCCTCATCAAAGTACGTGAGTCCCTTCGTCGGATCTTCCAGTTTCTGCCCCAGCGCCGTCTTCACCTTGAATTCGCAGAGCGTATGGGCATCCGTTCCCTGGCGGGCGAATTCACTGGAGGTATCCGGCAGCTTGGCACATTCCTTCGCAGACGGCGGGCAGGCCAGCCAGCGGTAGCAAGAAGATGCGGACAGCACCGCATGTTTATCCGGCATGGCCAATCACCTCCAGTTCCTTCAGGAACGCTTCATACTGTGCCGCATCAATGCCGGACAGCTTGTCCGCCCCGTACTTCTGGATAAGGCTGCGAACTTCGTCCGTGAATCCCTTGCGGGCCTTGTCGGCAGCGACTTTGCGGACATCTTCCAGTGTCAGCGGCTTTTCCAATTTCTCTGATTTCGCTTCCGAAGCTGTCGGATTATCTTCTTTCACCGCCATGGCCTCGGAAATCTTCAGCAGTGCCTTGCCGCAATCGCCCAGGGCCGCTGCCAGTTTCTGCAGTTCATCGTTTGTCATACGGATTGACTCCTTTCGCACATCTTTGCATTGATAAGAGATGGATGTTCCTAGCGATACTGCGGGTCGTGGCGCTGATGGTCATCAGCACCGCCGCCAGTTCCCGGTCCAGCTTTTGCTGCTGAGCCAGTTTTTCAGGTGTCTGTGTGTACATCATCTTGGGTTCCTCCTTCCTAAAGGGCTTCTTCGTTCGCCCTCCACCAGTAATAGGACAACCGCATCATCGTTAAGTACCGATTTTCCAAAAAAATCCGGCCGCTTTGTTCGCAGCCGGATTCCCTGGCTGTTTAGCGATAATCCTTGAGACGGTCCTGCAGTAACGCGTAAAGCTTATGTTTCCGCTTGTTGACGGCTTTCTGACTCAGCCCGACTGACTCCCCGACCGCCGCTTCGCTGAAGCCATCGGCAATCATCGTCAGGATGGTCCGGTCAATGTCTTGCAGTGCAACTAGTTCTCGCCGGAGAGCTGTCAGCAACTCTTTTTTCAGGACAATCTCCTCCAAGTTGAAGTCACATTCCGGTTCCAGCTTGAATTCATCATGGAGCTTGTCAGCGGATACTTCATCATCTCCATGTCGCTGTTTTCTTTTGTCTTCACGCCAGATTGGCCGCATGTAAGCGCGATACTGTTCTTCAGTTGCCGGAATCAGGACAGTACGTACCTTACGGCAGCCGATTTTTGACCAGCGGACTTCACAGTCCTTGTACTCCTCGGTGATGACGTTTTCTGAAGTGAGTTCCAGAGGAATGTAGTACTTTTTGTCTTTGTTTGTCTGTAGATTGGCCATGCGCGATCTCCTTCGCATAATGCGAAGCGAGAATCCACGCAGGCAGCCTGTCGAAATTGACCATAAGATGCATCCTCGCTTCTATGGCCAACCATCCCAGTAGGCTGACGTGATTAACTTTCCAGACCGTCTCCCAGTTCTGGGCACATCCGCGTCCGGATGTGAACGTTGAGACGGAAATTTCATTCAAATGTCTTTATAAGCTCATCTAATTCCCCAAGGTATGATAAAATATAAGTAATTCATGGTGTTTCCTTGGTTGTCCAGATGCTTGCTCATTGGTTCTGCCTTAATTCTAGCAATTCACGCTCATTAAAAATCGGACTGGACGGACAGCCTCGGACAATTTCGGACTGGACTACTTTAAAGGTGGTGTAGCACTTGAAATTTTCAGAGTTTACTTCTGGCTTACTTCCTTTTTGCATCGGACAAATGAAGAAAGAACAATATTTTAATGAAATCATCGGGAATTTCATCCAAGATGCTGCTATGGACTCATGTCCTATCCTTCATAAGAAAGCCGATACAAAATATCGATTTTTAAGAGGTACTCGTAAAATCCAACCTGCAGATGCGAAATACCTTTACGCTAATCGTGACAAGGAAAAGTTTTCTCATTGGATTGCTGATAGAACCGAAGAATGTGATTCTTATGATGCGGTAGCAAAATGGCTGCACGATAATGGAATAGGCAATTCTTGTGTCGACGACGCTTGTGCTGATTTACTTGAAAATATTATTTTGTCGCTTATAGACAACTCAGCAACAAATAGTGAGTTTTCTAATGATTCCTCCGGTTTTACTCACGACATATCTTTAATTGAGGATATTGAGAAAAAAATAAAATTGCTTCCTCGTCCGAGTTCTATCCCGGTTCCGAAAGAAGCAACTGAAAACGAAAAAATATATATTGATGAATTATATAGAGCCTATGGTGATGCAGAAGGTCTCCCATCATTTTCAAAAAACGATTTAGGTGATTATCCTGATTATGCCGATGACCTCGATGATCGTCGAGTTGACTATTATTCTGCCGCTTCTATTCAAAGGGGCGTCTTGGAATTAGGTAGCAATAGACTTTCCAATCAGTTTGACGTACTCAAAGAAGAAATTTTTGATGGGGTAAAAGATACAGCCAGAAAATCCCACCCCAATGGATACGAACGAATGCTGTCGGTAATGGAACAAGCCGTAAAAATATCTGCCCCAAATTATCTATTAAGCTCATCCCCTTATTGGATTAGCGGGAAAATAAAAAAGGGAGTATGTCATTATCTTGTCAATGATCATAAATTAAGGTGGGTCAAGAAAAAACATGGATAATACTAAGGCTATTAGCTCTGCCTTTGAAATGGCATTGCGTGTCCTGCTCTTATTAAGCAAAGTTAAAAATCGTTCAATAACGATTATGCAAATATGTGAAGTTGATTTCATTGCCGTATACGCAGCAGATTTTGGATTGCTGGACGAAAATCTGCATGGGTACGGAACTTACAGATTCAGCGAATTTTTAGCACGAAAGTCAATTGTATCGAAAGCCGTGAAAAACCTAGTTCTTAAAAGATGCATAAGGTTTAAGACATCCAAAAAAGGTTATTTATTCCAAATAACTCCTAAGGGTCTTGATTTTGTTAACGAACTTAAAGTTTCATATGCTGAAGAATATCGATTAGCTGTTGAAACTGTAGTAGATGCCTATAGGTTGTCAGAGTCATATATGTTAAAAGAAATCAATCGATATACACTCCAGTCTTTGCAGGAGGATGCTCATGAATAGATTTTATTTGAATAAATTGATAGTTTCTGGTGGACAACACCAAAGTTCCATAATTGAATTTAATCCAGGATTCAACCTTATCATTGGCCCATCCAATACCGGGAAAAGCTTTATAATGGATTGTTTGGACTATGCTCTTGGAGCATCACCAAGCAAAACGCATCCATCTAAAGTTCTTGATGCCAATAATGGATATGAATTAATATCACTGGAACTTACAACTCAAGGAGGGTCCGTAACACTTAATAGAAAAATTGGTGATAGTAAAATAGAAGTAATCAGTTCAGATCCATCTATTAAAAACGGACGTTATAGTGTTTCCAATACAGCTAAAAAAAATATTAATTCTGTATTTCTATCTCTTTTGGGGATTGATTCTGAGCATAAAATCCTATCTTCAGAGAAAGGAACCACCCAAAATTTATCCTGGCGAACCATATTACATTTTTTCTTTCTTCGCCAGGCTGATATTGCCAGAGAAACCTCTCCACTTATCACGCCCGGATGGAACGCACCGACACCGTCAATAGCTACCCTTTTATTTTTATTAACTGGTAAAGACGCTAATAATTTGCAAAAGCAAGAAGATCCGGCTATAAGCAAGGCAAAGAAAAAAGCTCTTCTCACATACATACAAGAGAAATTAGATGATTTAAGTAAGCGACGGGCTGAATTAGAAAAAGCCGCATCTCAATGTGAAATTGTAGATATTCCTAATGCCATAAAAGAATTGAAAAAACAAATTCAACAAATTAAAAATCACATTGATACAGCCGTATCCAAAGGACATTCCATCATGTCTAAGATTTATGATTTAAATGGTAAACTCTCTGAATGCGAAACTGTAATTCACAATTTTTCCATTCTCCATCAACAATATCAATCAGATATACATAGATTAGAATTCATAATAGATGGTAGCTTAGCATCTCAGAAATTTCCTACAGTTGCACACTGTCCGTTTTGCAATTCCAAAATCACCACCCCACCTGATACTAAATACATAGAAGCATCTTCTGTAGAACTGAAAAAAATAAAGACTCATATTGAAGGATTATTCAAAGCTAAAGAAAGCGTCGAAAAAAAGAGACAGGGGGTGCTACTGAATATAAAAAAACTAGAGGAACAAAAAAATAAAATTGATTCATTGATATCGAATGAACTTACTCCCCAGTTATTCAATATTCAACAAGAATTGGAAGAAAAAATGAATTTCATGCGAATTTCTGGCGAACTGGAATGTCTACAGCAAAATGAACTTCAATATAGGAAGGAATTGTTCGATAAAGAAACTGAAGAAGACCCAGTTATCACTAAACGAAAAATAGCCGATTTCTTTGACTATGATCTTATTCACGGATTCGAAGAAAATCTAATAAAGATTCTAACTGCGTCCAAGATTGGTGGCGCCAATACCGCGCGATTAAACATGCAAAATTTCGACATTGAAATAAATGGTAAGAGTAAGCCAGCTACAATGGGCGGTGGCTTTTGTGCACTTCTTAACACAATAACTACTTATGCTATGAGTGAATACATTATCGAGCAAAACGGCTATGCTCCATATTTCTTTGCATCCGACTCATCGTTAACCCAATTATCAGAATCTGAACAAATCCAGAAAGCAAACACTATTAAGCATAATTTCATTCAGTATCTGGTCGAACATGCGTTATCTCGCCAAGTAATCATGATTGAACAAAAAGAACGGATGCCTTTTATTCCTAAGGAAAATCCAGCCAATGGGATTCATATAATTGAGTTCACCGGAAATAAATATGTAGGCCGATACGGTTTTTTAAATGATGTATTTAATATCGAATAAGATTACCCTTTTGTAATATGAAAAAACGGCAGTAACGATAAAAAGCTATCGTTACTGCCGTATTCATATTGCTCCCCACCAGTTTTCATCCTCAACATACGTCAGCTCTATTTTCGGGCATAAAAAAAGCCGGCTTTCTGCCGGGATACATTAAAACCTCGCTAAATATGGAATTTTAGGCTATGCATACCTTCCTTTAAATTGTATCAATCCCAAGCATCTTTGCTCGTTTCATGTTCCCTCGCTCCTTTTCTCCTGAACGTTATCCCGTTAGAAATTATGCGTGAATCCCAAGGAGAATCCGACGCCGTTATAACCCGGGTTATGGCTGCTGAAGCCGTTGGATGAATGATGGAAGAGATACGCGAGGCTGATGGCGTCGCGGTCCGTGTAATGATACGTCAGCCGCGGCCCGATGCGCCAGAGGAAGCCGAACGCGCGGCCGTTGCCCGGATGGGCGTGATTGTAGGCAAGAACACTGCCTGTGGCATCTAGAGAGGCATCGAGCTTGCCGGAGACGTGGCGGGTCCAGCGCATCATATACGACGGGCCGAAGCCGACGGCCTCGGCATCGCGATAGATATCGTCTTCCGTCGTCGAGCCGAGTGCGCGCTCCAGCGTCAGACCATAATGCAGGGACAAGGCACCGAGCGTCTTGTACTGATGGTAGATGTGGATATTGTAGAGATTGACATCGCGTTTCTCGAAGAAGCGGGCATCGAGGTACTCGAGCTGAACTTCGATGTTGTTCCGTGACGGACGTACCGCTGACTCGGACTTTGCCGTCTTTTCCGCAGATGAATCTTTGACCGGCTCGATACCGGTCTTTGCCGCCCGCGAAGGTTCTTTCCCGGCCTTGTCCTGCTGGGAAGTCATATGCTCCGGCATCTCCGTGAGTGCCTTCTCCTCTTTGGCTGCGGCCGGAACAGCCGCTGCGGGCGCCTCAGCCGCAGAAACGGCCTGCGCAGGGGCTGCCGCCTGTGCAGAGGCTGCGGGCAGTGGCAAAGCCAGCAGACAAGCTGCCAGGGAATAAACCGGAACAGATTGTATCTTCATGATAGATGCGCCATCCTTTGCCTTGATTTCAAGTTCCGGGTTCTTGTCCTGATTTTAATATTCGAGCCTGCGGCGTTTTCTCCTGCTTTTCCACCTCCTCTGTTCCTCAGATTTGCTGCGTGGCCTGCTGACGGTAATGGCGGATTTTATGCGCAAAGAGCCAGCCGCCAAGCGGCAGGCAAATGAGCGCGATGATCAGAAGCGCCCCGATATCATGCCAGAGGTGCGGCGAATAACCGGCCAGGAAGAGCTCGCGGACGGTATTCGAGAAGAAGGAGAGCGGAAATGCATCCGCGACATACTGCATGGCAGTTGGCATGGCCTCATGCGGCCAGGTGTAACCCGAAAAAATGAAGGCGACAACCGGATACATGATGATGCCGCGCACGAATTCCATCTCCTTGTGAAAGCAGGCGGAGAAGAGCACGACGAAGCTCATGGCCGCCAGGATGAACGTGCTCGCGAGCAGCAGGAGCTCCCGCAGCGGTGCGTGGAGCGGAATGCCCATGAGATTCTGCACGAGGAAGACGACAAGCAGATATGACAGCATGGAGAGAAGCCAGAAGTATACGACCTTGGCGAGCAGCAGCAGCCAGGGCGAGCCGTGTACTGCACCATCCTGTGTTCCCGCCGTCAACGCTTCGTATTCATTTGTGATGGATGCGCCGACTGCAAAGAAAATCCCCTGCTGAAAGGCGACCATTGCGAGGCCCAGCAGGAAGAAGAACATGTAGCCCTGCGTCATGTTGTGCAGGACACGCAGGTGCGGTGTCACCGGATTGATGACATGCCGGACCGTCTCGACCTCAGCCCCTGTGCGCAGTGCCACGCGCTCTGTGGCCAGACGGTTCGAGAAATCCGCAAGGATGTCCGACACGGCCGAACTCGTGATGTTCGTCAGGATGATGTTCGCACCGTTGGCCATGTAGAGGACATCGGAAGAACTGCCTGTCTTGATCTTTTTCGAAAAATCCCGCGGAACCTCGATGGCGGCATACGCGCGCTTCTCCTTCAGAACTTCGCGCATTTCCTCTTCTGAGGTGACGTAATCCGTGACATGCAGGCTGTCACTGCTCTCAAGCGCCGTCAGCAATTGGCGCGAAAGATGCGAATTTTCCTGATCGAGCACGACGCACGGGACGTCTGTAACAATATTCGGGATGTAGAGCAAGCCGAAGACGATCAGATACGCCACGGCCGCACCGAACAGGAAGACGAGTCGCCGCGGATCGTGCAGCGACAGCAGCACTTCACGCTTCAGGACGAGCAGGAATGCTTTCATCGTGCTTCTCCCCCCTTTCCTCCCAGGAATCTCACGCGCAGTGCGAAAATGGTAGCGGCCAGTATCTGACACCCCAGCCCCCCGAAGAACATGATGCGCACGTTGCGCCAGAGATCCGGCGAACTGCCACTCAGCAGGATATCGCGCAGGGTGTCGCCCGCATACGTCATGGGCATGAGCATGCCAATGGCAGAGGCCACGTCGCTCATGTCAAACGCCGGCCACGAAAGCCCGCTGTAGAGCAGTCCCGGCATGATGTAGACCATCGGGGCCTGCAGCGAGAGCACGCGCGTCGGACAGAAGACCGAAAAGACGTGCAGGACACTGCTGACAAAAAACAGGAAGGCCCCGGCCATGAGTATGGCATCGCCCCAGCTGCCGCGCATCGGCACGGCAAAACCGTAAACGACGACGTTCAGGGAAATAATAAAGCTCACGAGCCCCAGGCACCAGTAAGGCAGTGTCTTGCCAAGCGAGATGAGCAGCGGGTTCGTACCGCGCCACCGGCGCCTGAAGAACTCCGTCACCATTGCAGGAGCTATCGTCAGCATGATGCCAATCTGAAGACCGTTCATCATGAGGCCGGAAAGCATGAAGGAACTGTAGCCATTTGCTGGATTGCCGAGGATGCGGACCCCCATGTGCACGGGATAAGCCGCATTGATGGCATCATCGGGCAGCAGGCTCAGGCTCTCGAGCAGACTCTTGCTGACCGCAACCGAATAGGAGCGGCTGATTTCCTGCGAGGCACTCAGCGCCGCATTACCGAACATGTTATTCGTCGAATCCACCATGATGAGGATGTCACTGCCGAGTCCCGACTTGATATCCTTGTCGAAATCCTTCGGAATGCCTAGGGCCATCTTGGCCTGGCCGCTCTCGATGGCTTCCTGCATCTCCTCTTCACTGGCCGCCTGCGCGACATAGGTGAAGCGGTCAGCGTCGGCATAGGCCTGAATCAGCGAACGGCTGAGCTTGGACTGATCCTCATCGTAAACGACGAAAGGAATGTTGTTGACAACATTCTCGCGGTAAATGAAGCCGAAAATCAACGAAAAGGCCAGCGGCATCGCAAAGATGATGATAGCGACCGGCGGGCGTCCATGTATCAGGTAATGCCATTCATCGCAGACAATCGCCCAGAATTTCTGCTAGACGGCCGTGTGCTGCCCAGAATCATGTTTGCCAGTCATTCGCCATCACCAGCCAGACGGAAGCGCATGCCCGGCCACAGGGCATCGGAATTGACCTGAATCTTGACGTTGAAGCTGACGATATCGCTGGCATCACCGCGTTCGCTCGTAGCGCGCTGTGTCGCAAATTCCGCCTTTTTGCTGATATCCGTCACCGTGCCCGTCACCTTTGTCTTGTTGTCGCGGCCAATCAAGGTCACCTGCTGGCCCAAGTGGAAATCCGAGAGCTGCGTCTCGGGAATCTTGATGTCCACCCAGTTATCAGACGTATCTTGTACAGCCACGAGCGGCGTGCCGTTCGAGATCATCGAGCCTTTCTCGACGTACTTCTCCGTGATGACGCCGTCAAACGGAGCCTTGATTTCCGTCTCATCGAGCGAAACCTCCACGTCCTGCAGAGAAGCCTCGGCCTGTGCGAGCTTGGCGGCCAGTGCCTTCTCGTTCTCCTTGCTGACATCCGTCTGCAGGAGGCCGGCATTCGACTGGCTCACCGCCCCCTGTGCCTGCTCGTAAGCGGCCTGAGCGGTCTTGTACTTCGTATCGTACTGGTCGAACGTCTGCTGTGATACAGCTCCTTGTGCCAGAAGATTGGCATAGCGGTCATGGTCGGCCTTCGCAAGCGCCAGGTCTGCCCGTGCACGGTCAGCCGCGGACTGTGCCTGCGAGAGGGCAGACTGCGTGGCGCCCTGCTGCATGTTCGTCGTCACGGCAGCCTGTGACTGCTGAGCCCGCACGGCCTCGATGCTCGCCTCAAGCTCCGTCTTCTGTGCCTCGAGGCTGCGCTTATCGATGCGCGCGATGACCTGCCCGGCCTCCACCGTGTCGCCTTCCTTGACGAGCAGCTCGACCACACGGCCGGCCACCTTTGAATTCACATCGATTTCCTTGGCATCAGCCCTGCCCCAGGTCGTTTCTGAAGCAGTTTTCCCGAGGCCACAGCCGACGCAGGAAAGAAGCATCAGCAGGCTGAGCAATACGGCCATCGCCTTGCGGCAAACCGTATACCTCATACCCACCCCTTGATGCACCGGCTTTCTCATCCAAATCGTATTCATATTCATCACTCCTGTCCGCATCCTTTTCTTCAAGCGTATTCACTTCATCTATTAATTAAACACGTTCAAATAAAAGGCAAAAAGAAGAGCGGAAGACTTCCGCATCTGCCAGCCTCTGTTTCAGATAGCCAGCGGTTCTTCTACGAGTTCCTGTGCGATTTTGCTCCAAAGATTCTTTTGCTGCTTCATTCGCGCAATAGTCGCTTCCACCTCTGCCTCAGAGACTCCGAAGAGCCGCAGAGCCAGGTAAATAACCTCCGCACGTGCCGCATCGTCATCGATGGGATTATCGAAGTAGAATGCCGTGATGCAGGCCCCCATTGCCCCCTTGATCAGCACGGCCTTGTGACGGTATTCTTCTTCCGTAAAGCGCGTGCCGAACAATTGATGTGCATACCTGGCAAATAATTCAGCCATCTTCTCGAAGATGACGCGCGAATGATAGCACTCATAATAAATCTCACAGATCCTGGCATCATCGCGCATCTTCGTGAGCTCTACTTCGCAGATCACGGCATATTTAAAAGCTGGCGTCTCATCGCCGCAGCAGGCATCGATTTTCTCGATGCAGTGATGAATGATGGATGCCAGCATCTCGGCGAAAATCGCTTCCTTGTTCTGGTAAAAATGATAGATGCTGCCCGTGAGAACACCAGAATGCTGAACGATATTCCGGATGGTCGTCTTCTTGTACCCCTGTGTGACGAGCAAGTCCTTCGCGGTCGCCAGTATCTTCTGGCGGATCTGTTTGCTGTGTTCTCTCATGAATATCCCCCTCTATCGGATTCCAATTCCCCTAGTATATATTGAACATGTTCAATATTATTATAGGCAGAAGAATCTCATTTGTCAAGAAGCAGTCACCTGGCTTCGCATCTGGATTCCCATGACGATATATGGTAAGATAGGCATAGTTTAATTCGTTTCCGTTTTATAGATAGGGATGTGCTAACTGTATGAAAACCACGATTATCGGCATTGCCGGCGGCACGGGCTTCGGAAAGTCCACGTTCACCAATCGCCTCAAGGACTACTTCGGCGACAAAGTCACGGTGATTTATCACGATAACTACTATGCACCGCACGACGACCTGACCTTCAAGGAGCGTCAGACGATCAACTACGACCACCCCGACGCCCTTGAGACGGATCTGCTCGTCAAGCACCTCAAGGAACTGCGTGAAGGACACAGTATCGAATGCCCCGTCTATGATTTCACGCAGCACAACCGCTCGCAGGAAACCATCGTTATCAAGCCGAGCCATGTCATCATCGTCGAGGGCATCCTGATCTTCCAATCGCAGGAGCTGCGCGACATCTTCGACATCAAGATCTTCGTCGAAGCCGATGCGGATGAACGCATCCTGCGCCGCGTGCTGCGTGACATGAACGAAAGAGGCCGCAAGCTCGACGACATCATCGAACAGTATCTGACCACGGTCAAGCCCATGCATTACCTCTACGTCGAGCCGACCAAGAACGTCGCCGACATCGTCATCAACAGCGGCCTCAACAACGTGGCCTTCGACATCATGAAGACCAAGATTGAGGACATCCTCAAGAAGGATGCTGCTGCGGACGAAGCCGAAAAGGCCTGGTAACGCATCGCTGCAGCCTTTGCTAGTATAGCGTTAAAAACAGCCCCATCAAGATGTTGCATCGCGATGAGGCTGTTTTTTTTACAGATGGCTTTTTATTTCACATAAAGAGAGGTCACGAAGCCTTCTTCCGTCAAATAGCGCGGATCAAAGGGACGGCACTTGAGACATTCACGAATGGCCGTCATATGATGCTGGATATCCTGCTTCCGAGCACCGAGTATATGATAGAAGCGTGGAATCTGCGTAAAGTCGAGGCCGTTAATCGAGCCGTAGGCAAACAGACAGGCCGTCATGATAGCAGGCATGGAATCCGAATCTTCCGGTGTTCCTGAAACGGATACATAGTCCTCGAAGAGCTTCCAAATCAAGCCCACAGCGAAGCGGCTGAAGCCAATGTGCCGGGCGATTTCTGCCAGAACGTCCTCTTCTTCCCGAAAGGTATCATGCAAGACAGGCTGCTTTGGCAAAGGCGTTGGCATTTGAGCATTCGGCAGAACGTTAAGCTGGGCAAAGGACGACATGATGTGCAGCGTATGGCGGACCATGGCGGATTCGCGGTGCAGGAATTCCTGCACCGTGGCCTTGCGGTGCTGACAGCGAAACATAGTCAGCTGACGCAGCAGGATATCCTTCATGCGGCGGCGCAGTCTGGGACTTGCCGGCAGAGCAACAATGTGATTCGTCATCATGAGGCCGCAGAGATGGACATGCCCGTAGAAAATCTGCTGGCTGACGTCCATCAATGGCAAATCGGGATGCGGCAATGTGACGAGTTCATCGGTCAACAGATTGCGGCAGCGGCAGCTGTCGCCGCGGTCCTCTTCGATGGTGAAAATCATGAATTCTGACTGCATCATGTCGCGCAGCATATCAATCTCCGAGAGGGAGAGCTTTTCCTTGTTGAGATGGAAAAAATGCTGCAGCGGGATTTCATCGGAATCGAGCAGATGGTAGTCAAACAGGAAGTAATCCCAGAACGTCATCCAGGTTTCTTCCGCCGTCTCCTCGGGCAAATGATGCAGGATGTCTCCCGTCTCACCATCAGGGCCGCAGAATAGATGCGTGGCACGTTCCAGGTCATTGCCGTACTTATCCTGATGATAAAAGGCATCGATGCGTGCGAGCAGGCCATCCATCAGAGAATCGAGCTTGTCGAGCATTTCCGGGCCGAGCATCTCCTCGTAATTGAGGGAACTGTAGAATTCCTTTTTCGTCCGCCTCTTCGGCATGATGAATTCTCCCTCATCAAAGAAGGAAGCCAGCGCTTCTTTTAGGGTCTGCCGCTGCAGGGCCGCTTCTTCCAGTGAAGGCGAAAGGTAACGCCGATAATACGCAAAGAACTTCTTGATGATGGCAAAGATCTCACGCACCGATGCTTCATCAGCCGTAAAGCCCACCTTTTCACCGATTGCTCCACGCACCGTTTCCTGATAATCATAAATCGTCAGGCCGTAAAGGGAGTCCAGATTCATCGTCCTGACGCAGCTCACCATGTTCTGGATGACAGCCCAGACGCGGGAAAGTTCTTCATCCGAGAGACCGTGCCAGGCCAGGCGCCGGATGTAGCGTTCGGCATCGTCGCGCGACAGGATCCAGTCCGCGCCTTTATGAGTAATCGTGTAAAAGAAATCGATTCTTCTATAAACATTTATTTTGACATTCATCATGCGTATCGTTCCTCTATCCCTAAAACAACTTTTTCATTATAACATAAAGGAGCGTATGAAAAAAGACCCCGCTGACATTGGGGCTTGTTCTTGTGTAGCAGGTCTTCTCCTTCGGAGCAAGGTTAACACCC
>OGZB01000114.1_pt1 | contig 43180 bp, 38 predicted proteins | sample 1576691 | NCBI WGS metagenome assembly OGZB01 (sample SAMEA3541479, study PRJEB24748) | human gut metagenome | biome: human gut; feature: human-associated habitat; material: faeces | place: China | collected 2012
TGTGTAAACTGGTTTCGTCGACTTCCGAGGTAGCGTAAAAGTTGTAAAGTGCTGTTATAATAAATAACAAATGAGAAAGAGGGCTGGCTATGGTGAATTTGAAGAGAGGGATAGTTGCAGGATTTACTTTTTTGTGCTTGACTTTGGGAGCTGGGAGTGTATTTGCTGAAGACGTTTGGGCTTATACGTATCACGACGGGACGCAGGCCTATGTTGACACGGATTCGATGTATCGTTTAATTGGCGGAAAAATCCATGTGAAAGTTAAAAAGGTTAAGTGGGACCGGGTTATTTCAATAGAAGAATTCCTGTTCAATCATGATGAAGGCTCCTGGTGGTACGGCTATCGATTTGATAATGGACCTTACAAAGGTGGCGGAAATGTAACTAACAGTGAATCGGTATGGAATATTTTCAATGTCGTTCAGCAATATTTATGATTCAGAATGGATTTGCAAAGGCTTCTGCCATCATGCGCCGCCCCGTTTACTTTATAGTTTGTAGCACAGAGTTTGTAGTTTGCAGAGAAAACCTTTAAATTTAAAACTATCCGCTAACCCCGAACCACTAGCCACTAACAACTCAAAAAGGGCCTGTCGTATGACGACAAGCCCTTTTTTCACGCCCAGACGAATCCGGTCATAGCCATGGATCCCAAGGTGCAGGTATTATTGAATGGCGTAGCTTTATCCGTTCCGGCGGCGCCCAGACAATAGAGCAGGGGCAGGTAGTGTTCCGGTGTCGGCACGGCGTAGGCTGCGTGTTCGTGGTTTGCGTAGTGGATGATGTTGTCGATGTTGCCGGCGATGACATTATCGACGATATCCTGGTTGAAGTGTTTGGCTGCTTCGGAGCCGCCGCGCTTGTTCCATTCGACGCGGCGCAGGTTGTGGACGATGTTGCCACTGGCCCAGATGAGGTAGCCTTTTTCTCGGAGCGGGGCGAGTTTCTGGCCGAGTTCAAAGCATTGGTCCGGTGTAAACGTGCTGTTTACAGAAAGCTGGACGACTGGGATGGGCGCGTTGGGGAACATGTGGACCATAACACTCCATGTTCCGTGATCGATACCCCATGAATCGTCGATAGAAACGTCATTGCCCAAAAGCTGGCAGACGTCCTGGGTCAGTTCCGAACAGCCCTTGGCTGGGTATTGGAGCTGATAGAGCTCTTCTGGGAAGCCGTACATGTCGTAGATTTGACGCGGCTTGTCGGCACTCTGGATATACGTGCCTGGGACATACCAATGGGCCGAGATGGCCAGGATGGCTTTCGGTCTGTCCTCACTGGTTAGAACGTCTGCGCCGACGCGCTGCATTTCGCGCGTCAAGTCGTTTTCATCGATAGCCAGCATCGGACTGCCATGACCGGTGAAGATAACAGGCGTTTTTTTCATTATGATGAATCCCCCTTTGCATAGAAACCATAAAGATAAAACCATCTTTAGTATATCATGAAGTTACTTTACGTCAACAAACTGCCATTTTTCACATATTTAATAATCACGAGGGAGTCGCAAAAATTTACGAATATTATAGTGCTGGATTCCATCCTGGCTAAAGTCGAGTTCGTCCATAGAAACGACGTATTTGGGATAATTGTCTTTTATGTCTTTATATACACGGAATTCGCGTTCGATAGTTTCTGGTGAAGCGAGTAAATATGTGACCTGGACATAACATTTTCGATTTCCTTTTTCGGCAATGAAATCGACTTCAAAATTTCCTGTTTTGCCAATCGTTACCGTATAGCCGCGGCGCAATAATTCCAAGCAGACAATGTTTTCTAATATTTGGTCGATATCGCGGGCATTGTGGCCATATACGGCTTCTCGCAGGCCATGGTCAACGACATAGTACTTTTCATTGATAGAAAGCAGTTTCTTCCCTAATAAATCTTGGCGGGGGATTTTATAGAATAAATAAGCTGTTGTACAAGCATTCAGGTAATTCAATACGGTATCGTTGGAAACTTTTCGATGTTCACTTTTCAAGTATTTTGTAATGTTAGAAGCACTGAAAACGTGGCCGATACTGCTGAGGGCATATCCGATGATGCGCTCTAATAAATCGACGTCGCGCAGATTATTCCGTTGGACAATATCCTTTAAAATTACGGAATTGTACATATCCTGCAAATACTGACGAGATGGGCCTTCTTGGAAATGGAGATTCATTAAGAAAGGCATCCCGCCGAAGAGTAGGTATTTTTGGAAGGCTTGCGGGGTATCGTCTAATTGATTTGCTAATATAAATTCTTGATAAGAAAAAGGATAAATGACGAATTGAACATAGCGGCCGGCTAAATAGGTGGAAAGTTCCCCAGAAAGCAGCTTAGCATTTGAACCGGTAAGATAAATATCGACATCGAAAGCGACACGCAGGGAGTTGATGACCCGTTCCCAATTCGTCACTTCTTGTATTTCATCTAAAAAAATGTATATTTTTCCTTTTATGGCAGCTGCTTTGTCTGCAATCCATTGATAGAGTGCCATGGGTTGGCACAAGGGGAGATTGGCCAAATCTTCAAAATTTAGGCTTATCATTTGATCAGGACGGACTTGTTGAGATAATAGTTCTTCCTGGATTAATTGCAGCATGACTGATTTTCCGCTGCGGCGTATTCCTGTCAATACCTTTATGAGATCCGTGTTAATGAACGGTCTGATTTGTTTCATGTAATATTCGCGCTGAATCATGGTATCCCATCCTTTCTGAAAAACTATTTATACTATTATACCAGTATATTTTACAGTTTTCCATAATTCATACTATTATACTAGTATGAATTATGGAAAATAGGAATTCTAACTAGTATAGTAGTTGGATTTTTCGTTTACTTGTGAGGATACGCTTCTTTTGCTATAATGAACGGGTAACGTACAGGTTACGGACTTGATTTTTTAGAGATAACGACTGTGCGTCCTTTTGGGCGCCTTCGTTATCTCTTTTTTTGTTGGGAGGAATTATTGTGGAAGTTCGTCATTATCATTGGAAAGATGGAAAATCCCTGACTGTCGGGGAACGGACGCTGGTCATGGGCGTCCTCAATTATACGCCTGACTCTTTTTCTGATGGCGGGAAATGGAATAATGCCGATGTAGCCTTGAAGCACATGGAAGAAATGGTAGCCGAAGGGGCGGATATCATCGACATCGGCGCCGAATCGTCACGGCCGGGTTTTACGCCGATTTCGGCAGCCGAAGAGATTTCCCGGCTGGAAACGATTTTGCCGCGCCTTGTCAAAGCCTGCCCGGTCCCCATTTCTGTCGATACGTATAAGGCTGAAACGGCAGACTATGCCATGCGTACGGGTGCCCATATCATGAATGATATCTGGGGCCTCCAGTATGCGCCGGAACCGGGACAGATGGCCGCTGTAGCCGCAAAATACGGCGTTCCTGTCGTCGTCATGCATAACCAGGACGGTACAGAATACGGCGACATCATCGAGGATATGAAGCGCTTCTTCATCCGCTCGGCCATCATTGCAGACCAGGCCGGCATGAGCCAGGACCAGATCATCACCGACCCGGGCATCGGCTTTGGCAAGACCTTTGACCAGAATGTCTACGTCATGAAGCACTTGCGGGATCTGACAGGCCTGCCGTATCCCATGCTCCTGGGGACGAGCCGCAAGGGCTTTATCGGCAAGATCCTCGACCTGCCGGTTACGGAACGGATGGAAGGGACCGGGACGACCTGTGTCGCTGGCGTCCTGGCCGGCTGCGCGATTGTCCGCGTCCATGACGTCAAACCCATCGTCCGCATGTGCCAGATGGCCGATGCTCTGCGTTAGATAAATTAGTCAGGTAAAACCTTTTACTGTATAAATATGACGGAACTTCCTTGACTGCCGTGGCCTGGCGGCGGTATAATGGCTCAAATGTATATAAGCTGATAGGGAGGTTTCTACATGGAAAATAAAAGTCTGCGCGGCCTCGTCGTATGCCGCAATTTTTTACAGGATCCCGTCATCAAGGCCCTGCTGGCCGTCCAGGAACAGGGGGATAATCCCTTTGGCAAGCATGAAGCGGCAGCGGTCCTCTTGGAACGGGCGGAACAGCTGGGCCTCAGCGGCAATATCCTGCGCCAGTATTTCCTCTATCTCTTGGGGGAAGGCGATACGGTCGCTGCCGAAGCCATTGAACGGTCGGGCAAGGCCGGCACGGGCATGACCAAGGCCCTGCTCTTGGATATGACTCTGCTCTGGCCGTATCTGCAAAAGGCCGCTTCCGACTTCCTCGGCGTCGATTTCCTCGACAACTACGAACCGGCTGTCCCCAAAGTTTACGGCTATGCCCAGACCCTGGAAACGGCCCTCATGGCAGCGTCGACGCCAGAAGAAGCGACGAAAGTCTTACTGCATCATTATGCAGTATACGGCCGGGGCAAACTGGCACAGTTCATGGCCTTCCGCATCGGTGAAGACGGGGACCTCGTAGGCATCGAGAATTTCCCCCATCTTGCCTGGGATGACCTCATCGGCTATGCGGCTCAGAAAGAAAAGCTCCTGGCCAATACGACGGCCTTTCTGGCTGACCGGGCGGCCAATAACGTCCTCTTGACGGGTTCCCGCGGGACGGGCAAGTCGACGGCCGTCAAAGCCCTGGTCTGCCGCTACCATGAACAGGGCCTGCGCCTCATCCAGGTCCAGCGCGGCCAGCTCCACAATCTGCAGCAGCTCATGGAAAAACTCGGCGACATCGGCAGCAAGAAGTTCATCCTCTTCTTGGATGATTTGTCCTTCGATGAAAATGAAAAAGAGTATAAATACCTCAAGTCGGCCATCGACGGCGGCGTCACGCCACAGCCGAAAAACGTGCTTATTTATGCAACATCGAACCGTCGCCACCTCTTGAAGGAAACGTGGCACGACCGCAACGACGAACTGGACGAAGTCTACCGCGATGACAGCACGAACGAGTCGATTTCCCTGTCGGACCGCTTCGGCCTCATCCTCCATTACTCGGCGCCGACGCAGGATGAATACTTGCAGATCATCGCCCATGAGCTGAAAAAAGCCGGCATTACCCTGGACCCGGAAGAGCTTCGTGTCGAAGGCGTCCGCTGGGAAATGGAACATTCCGGCCGCAATGGCCGCATTGCTCAGCAGTTTGTGAAATGGTATCTGGGCAATCGCAAGGCTTAAGAATCTTAGGCAAGTAAACGTTTAACCAAACTTTTTTCGGAAAAATTCCAAAAAAGCATTGACAAACAGCACGGCATTTTGTAGAATGTGTTCAAGCTTTTCAAACGGGCCACAACGATAAAGGCTCGCAAAAGCATATAGTGAAATCTGATGACGGGAAAGAGTAGTTCGTCCGGACATTCCCAGAGAACCGGCGGCTGGTGCGAGCCGGTAATGAATGGCGATTGAAAATCATCCCCGAAGAGAAGTGCTGAAGCAAGATTAAGCACTGACGATTTTTCCACGTTATAGGAAACGCGTATGTTGGTACGTTGTAGAGAGCCTGGCTGCAGTAATGCGCCGGGAATCAGGGTGGTATCGCGGAATAGTACTCCGTCCCTCAGTGAGGGGCGGAGTTTTTTTGTTGGCCTCTTTCGACGAATCTCTAAATCCCAACGAGAATAAATTATTTTATACTCACAAGGAGAGATGTTATTATGGCAAAAGTATTTTATGATCAGGACGTAAATTGGGACGTTATGAAAGGCAAAAAAGTTGCCGTCATCGGTTATGGCAGCCAGGGTCATGCTCATGCATTGAACCTCAAGGACAGCGGCGTCGACGTCGTCGTCGGCTTGTATGAAGGCAGCAAATCGGTTGAAAAAGCTAAAGCAGCCGGCCTCGAAGTCAAGACCGTTGCTGAAGCTGTCAAAGATGCTGACGTCACGATGGTCCTCATTCCGGACGAAAAACAGGCTGACGTATATGCAACGGAAATCGCTCCGAACTTGAAATCCGGCAGTGCCCTCGCCTTTGCACACGGCTTCAACGTTCACTTCAAACAGATCGTCCCGCCGGCTGATGTCGACGTATTCATGGTCGCTCCGAAAGGCCCGGGCCATCTCGTCCGTCGTACATTCGTAGAAGGCGGCGGCGTCCCCGACGTATTCGCTGTCGAACAGGATGCTTCCGGCAAATGCTTCGACCTCGCTTTGGCTTATGCCCGCGGCATCGGCGGCACGCGTGCCGGCGTCATCCAGACGACTTTCCAGGAAGAAACAGAAACAGACCTCTTTGGTGAACAGGCAGTGCTCTGCGGCGGCATCTGCCAGCTCATCACCAACGGTTTTGAAACCCTTTGCGAAGCTGGTTATCAGCCGGAAATCGCTTACTTTGAAACCTTCCATGAAATGAAGTTGATCGTCGACCTCATGTACGAAGGCGGCATGGCTAAGATGCGTAAATCCATCAGCGACACGGCAGAATACGGCGACTACACAGCCGGCCCGCGCGTCATCACGCAGGATTCCAAGAAAGCCATGAAAGCTGTCCTCGACGACATCCAGACCGGTGCTTTCGCTAAAGATTGGCTCCTCGAAAACAAAGCCGGCGGCCGCGCTCACTTCCTGGCTATGCGCCGTCAGCATGCGGAACATCCGCTCGAACAGGTCGGTGAAAAACTCCGTGCCATGATGCCGTGGCTCCACAACAACGACCAGAACGACTAAGACATAGTTTGAAGTTGGATGTTTGGAGTTTGAAGTTGGAAATAACTTTTAACATCAAACTTCAGACATCAAACCCAAGAAGCAGGTTGATTGAAGAATAGCTTCTTTGTAAGTATGAGTCATGTTTTATGATGAGGTGAATGAGATGAAAATGACCGGAGCACAAGCAGTGATCGAATGCTTGAAACGTGAACAGGTACAAGTCGTCTTCGGCTATCCCGGCGGGGCTGTCCTGACATTATATGATGAATTATATAAAGCCAAATTTCCCCATGTCCTGACAGGCCACGAACAGGGAGCTGTCCACGCCGCTGACGGCTATGCCCGCGCTACGGGCAAGCCCGGTGTCTGCTTTGCTACGTCCGGTCCTGGCGTCTGCAACATGGTTACAGGCATTGCCACGGCCAACATGGATTCCATTCCCCTCGTCGTCATCAGCGGCCAGGTAGCAACGCCCCTTATCGGGCGCGATTCCTTCCAGGAAGCTGATATCTCCGGTATTACCACGCCGATTACGAAACACAACTATTTAGTGAAGAACGTCAAGGAATTGCCCCGGGTCTTGAAAGAAGCCTTTTACATCGCAACCACAGGCCGGCCCGGGCCGGTCCTTGTCGATATTGCCAAGGATGTATTCGATACACCTTTTGAATTTGAATATCCCGAAGAAGTCCATCTGCGCGGCTACCAGGGCCATCACGTCGGCAATGAAGCCGATGTCGACCGCGCCGTCGAAGCCATTGAAAAGGCAAAGCGCCCGGTCATCCTCACCGGTGGCGGCGTCGTCCTTTCCAACATGTCGGACCGCTTGAAACACATCGTCCAGCAGATGCATGTCCCTGTCGTCACGACCCTCATGGGCAAGGGCTGCGTCCCCGATACGTATGACGCCCACCTGGGCATGGTCGGCATGCATGGCTCGTACGCTGCCAATATGGCCGTTACGAAATGCGACCTCCTGGTCGCCATCGGCGCCCGATTCGATGACCGCGTCACTGGCGACGTCGAAAATTTCGCGCCGAACGCGCAGATCGTCCACTTCGATATCGATAAAGTAGAAATCAATAAAATCGTCCACGCCGACATCAGCGTCAACGGCGACCTCCGCTGGTCCCTGCCGCTCCTCGACGAAAAGCTGGCAGCTCATGAAACGCATCTGGCGGACCGCTATGGTGAATGGCGGACTTTCGTCCTCGATATGAAGGCCGCTCATCCCTTTGCCACGCGGGACCTTCCCGATGCCGTTTCGCCGCAGAAGCTCTTTGAAGAGGTCCAGAAGTGGACCGACGACGACACCATCGTCGTTACCGACGTCGGCCAGCACCAGATGTGGGCAGCTCAGTTCTTCGATTTAAATAAGCCCCGCCGCTTCGTTACCTCTGGCGGTCTGGGTACTATGGGCTATGGCCTGCCGGCTGCCCTCGGTGCCAAGCTGGGCTGTCCCAAGTCGAAAGTCGTCTTATTCACTGGCGACGGCAGTATCATGATGAACTGCCAGGAATTCGCCACTCTTCATAAATATGGCGTCGATGTCAAGACCATCGTTCTCCACAACAACGTCCTGGGCATGGTCAACCAGTGGCAGCGCTTGTTCTACAACGGCCACTGCGCTGAATCGCTGATTGGGGATAACCCCGATTTGACAGCCGTATCCGCGTCCATGGGGGTTCCCGGGACGGCCGTCCATAAGCCGGAAGACCTGGCTAAAGCCGTAGAAGCCCTGTTCAAGACGGAAGGGCCGGCACTGCTCGACGTCTTCATCCCGGCTGATGAAAATGTCTATCCCATGGTTCCCGGCGGCAAGCGCCTGGACCAGATGGTATTGGGAGGTGAAGGGAAATGATGAGACAACATCTCGCTATTCTCTGCGACAATAAACCGGGCGTCCTGACGCACGTCGCCGGCCTGATCAGCCGCAGAGCCATTAATATTGAATGTATCAATGCCGGTTATACGGAAGAAGCTGACGTAACGCGTATCAACATCGTCGTTTCCGTTGAAAACCGCTGGGAACTCGACCAGGCCGTCAACCAGCTGGCCAAGCTCATCGACGTCATCAAAGTCGTCAACCTCGACGATGCGCCGTTCATCAGTTATGAACTGGCGATGATCAAAGTCCAGAGCCCGACGCCGCAGACCCGCGAAGAACTGACCAATATCGCCCAGCTCTTCAACGCCAAGATCGTCGACGTCCAGCGCCGTTCCCTGGTCCTGCGCCTGACAGGCCGGGAAGACCATATCGAGGCTCTTTTGGAAATGCTGAAAGATTATGATATTATTGAAATCGCCCGGACCGGGCAGATTTCCCTGTCCCGCGGCGAAATGGCCGTCAAGGATATGTAGAGAAAGGATGAATACCATGCGCAGTGATGTTGTTAAAAAGGGCGTTACCCGAACCGCCCATCGTACGTTATTCCATGCTATGGGCTATAGCGATGAAGATTTGCAGAAACCGTTGATCGGTATCTGTAATGCCTTCAATGAAATCATTCCCGGCCATATCCATTTGCGCGATATTGCCGAAGCAGTCAAGCTCGGCGTTGCCGCTGCCGGCGGTACACCGATTGAATTCCCGTCCATCGGCGTCTGCGACGGTATCGCCATGGGTCATCGCGGCATGAGCTTTTCCTTGTCCAGCCGTGAACTGATCTGTGACTCCATTGAAGCCGTAGCGACAGCTCATGCCTTTGATGGCCTGGTACTCATCCCGAACTGCGATAAAATCGTCCCGGCTATGCTCATGGCTGCCGGCCGCCTCAACATCCCGACAGTCGTCGTCAGCGGCGGCCCCATGCTCGCCGGCCGTCACAACGGCAAGAACATCAGCGTCAGCACCATGTTTGAAGCCGCTGGCAAAGTCGAATCGGGCCAGATGACACCGGAAGAAATGCACCAGATGGAATTCCAGGCCTGCCCGGGCTGCGGTTCCTGTTCCGGCTTGTTCACAGCCAACACCATGAACTGCATGACCGAAGTCCTCGGCATGGGCCTTCCCGGCAACGGCACCATTCCCGCTGCCTATACGGGCCTGCGCCGCATGTTGGCTAAGAAAGCCGGCCAGGTCGTCATGGATTTGGTCCGCAAAGATATCAAGCCGCGCGACATCATGACCCTGGAAGCCTTTGAAAACGCCATTGCCGTCGACATGGCTATCGGTGGTTCGACTAACACGGCCCTCCATTTACCGGCCATCGCCCACGAAGCCGGCGTCGACCTCTCGCTCGATGAATTCGACGAAATCAGCCGTAAAGCGGCCTATATCTGCAAGATGAGCCCTGGCGGCACGTATCATATGCAGGACCTCGATGAAGCCGGCGGCATCTGCGCTGTCATGAAAGAGGTCTCCAAGTTGGGCCTCATCCACACCGACGCCAAGACCATTACCGGCACGGTCGGCGACCGCATCAAAGATGCGAAGATCCTCAACCACGACGTCATCCATTCCGTAGAAAACGCCTATATGCATAAAGGCGGCATTGCCGTCCTCAAAGGCAACCTGGCGCCTCTCGGCTCGGTCATCAAGGAAAGTGCCGTCGAACCGGACCTCCTGGTCTATAAAGGTACGGCCAAATGCTATGACTCGGAAGAAGCTGCCATTGCCGCTATCATCGGCGGTGAAATCAAAGAAGGCCACGTCGTCGTCATCCGCTACGAAGGCCCGAAAGGCGGTCCGGGCATGCGTGAAATGCTCAACCCGACAGCCGTCATCACCGGCATGGGCCTGAAAGTCGCCCTCTTGACCGACGGCCGCTTCAGCGGTGCCAGCCGCGGCGCCTGCATCGGCCACATCTCGCCGGAAGCTATGGAAGGCGGCCCCCTGGCCCTGGTCCACGACGGAGACACTATTTCCATCGACATTCCCAACCGTAAATTGGAACTGGAAGTCAGCGATGAAGAATTGGCAAAACGCAAAGCTGAATGGAAGCAGCCGGAACCGAAGGTCAAGACCGGTTACTTGTCCCGCTATGCGAAACTCGTCACGTCTGCCAATACCGGCGCTGTCATGAAATAATTAGTCTTTCAACGAGCCTCTTGCCCTGGCCGGGCCTCTTCGGAATGGCGGAGAATCCCCATCGGGGCAGGAGGTTCCTTTTTTTTGGACTTATAAACATATTGTTTTAAAAAGAGGTATTCATCATGAAAAAAGTCTGTGCCCTTATCGGTAAATATTTCGGCGTCATCGCCGTCATCTTCCTCATCATCGGCATGACCCTGCCGACGAGCTTTTCTTGGGTCCTCGGCAAGGTGGGCGGCATTTCCGTTCTCTCCGTCCTCCTCGGCGTCATCATGTTCGGCATGGGCATGACCATGAGCGTCCACGATTTCGCCCTGGTCCTCAAGCGGCCGAAAGATGTCTTTTTTGGCGCCTGCGCCCAGTATTTCGTCATGCCTTTCCTGGCCTACGTCCTTTCGACGATTTTCCAGCTCGACCCGGCCCTGACGGTTGGCGTCGTCCTCGTCGGGACCTGCCCGGGCGGTACATCGTCTAATGTCATCACCTTCATGAGCAAAGGCGACGTACCCCTGTCGGTCACGATGACCAGTGTATCGACGTTAATTTCGCCGATCATGACGCCGCTTTTGACGTATCTCATCATCGGTCAGCGCATCTCCTTTGACCCGGTCGGCATGTTCTTATCGATCCTGCAGATCGTCATCGTCCCCATCGCTCTGGGCCTCATCGTCAAGAGCTTCCTGCCGAAGCTGGCTGATACGGCTGCGGATTACCTGCCGGCTGTTTCGGCCCTGGCTATTTCCTTCCTCATCGCCGGCATCATCGGAGCCAGCCGCGATGCTATCCTCAACAGTTCGGGCATCATCCTGCTGGTCGTCATCCTGCACAACTGCCTGGGCTATGCCCTGGGATTCTTTATCGGCCATCTCTGCGGCATGAGCTGGAAGAAAATGGTCGCCTTGTCCATCGAAGTCGGCATGCAGAATTCCGGCTTAGCAACGGGCCTGGCCAAAGCACACTTTGCATCCCTGCCCATGGCCGGCGTCCCCGGTGCCGTCTTCAGTGCATGGCACAACATCTCCGGTGCCGTCTTGGCCTATCTCTACGTCAACTACCTGAACAAACGCTTCGACTCCAACTACGAAACCGACCAGAAAGCCGCTGCCAGCGTATCGCCCACAGCAGCCCATTAAATTCGATTCCATCCACTAACTGCTAAAAGAGACTATCGCACGAAGGCTTCTGCCATCATGTGCGCTCCCATTCTCTTTATAGTTTATAGTATGGAGTTTGTAGTTTACATAGAAAGCCTTTAAATTCAAAGCCATCCACTAACTGCTAACGGCTAGCTGCTAACTGCTAAAAAAAGGCGCTGTCTTCGTGCGACAGCGCCTTTTTTCTGCTATAATGGATACAAATTCACTTGTCAGGGGGAAAGTACATGTTCGCTGTCATCGTCAATGCCGTGACGTCGTCATTAGGGGCATTGCTGGGATTTCTTTTGAAGCGCGGCATACCGGAGCGCTTTACCAAGGCCATTTTTGGTGTCATTTCTCTGTGCGTCGCCATCATGGGCATACAAGGAGCCGTCCAGAGCCAGAATCTGCTCCTCGTATTGGCTAGCATGATTATCGGTACCCTCGTCGGGACGGCTATCGGCATCGAAGATGGCATGAACCGCTTCGGCGAATTCCTCAAGAAACGCATGGGCCACGGCGATGATTCGCGGTTCGTCCGGGGCTTCGTCACCTTATCCATCATGCAGGTCATCGGCGCCATGGCCATCCTCGGCCCTATCCAGGCGGCCCTGGGGAGTCATGACCTTCTCTATTTCAAGAGCGCCCTGGACTTTACGTCTTCTTTCATTTTTGGGACCCTTTACGGCTTGGGCGTCGTTCCCGTCGGCATCGTCCTCTTCATCTATCAGGGCTTTTTCTATCTGTTGGCGACCTTCATCATGCCCCTCATGACGCCCGATGTCATCCGGGAATTGAATGCCGTCGGCAGTGTCATGATCCTGGGTATTGCCCTCAACATGTTCCAGTTGACGAAGCTGAAAGTAGCCGATTTCCTGCCAGCCCTATTCATACCTATTATTTATTATCATTTAATCGTCTGATGATGGTATTACGACAATGTGCCACTTGTCATATATTCCAATCATTTACAGGATTCACGGCGGGACGCCTTAGACAGGCGTCCCCTACGGCATCGCATACAGGCGATGAAAAATAACGCGGCTATCTGCCGCCTACGTAGGGGCCGTCCCGGCCAGGGAGGCCCGTGGTGATGTTCGACCACAGCTTATTCGTGTATCATGGCAGGCTCTTTACCATTTAGGAGGCGTTTTTATGCATTTGCAGGAGATCATTGATCAATTAAAAACGGACGAACGGAACGCGTCGTATACGGCCCGCGGCATCGGTCCTATTTTTCAGATCCACGAGAAAGCGAGAATCTTGATCATCGGTCAGGCTCCGGGCAAGAAGGTCGAAGAATCGGGGATTCCTTTCCATGACAAGTCCGGTGAAAAGCTGATGGCCTGGATGGGCATTGACAGCCAGACTTTCTATTCGCCGGCCATTTCCATTATGCCTATGGATTTCTACTATCCGGGCAAAGCCAAAACGGGCGACAAACCGCCGAGACGGTTCATCGCCCAGGAATATCATCGTGAAATTCTGCAACTCATGCCGGACCTGGCACTGACCATCCTCGTCGGCAAGTACGCCATCGACTATTATTTGAAAGGCCGGACGGAACGCAACCTGACGGAGACTGTGCGGAATTATCAGGCTTACTTGCCGGACTATTTCCCCATCGTTCATCCCAGTCCGCTCAACTTCCGCTGGCAGGCCAAGAATCCCTGGTTCGAGGCCGACGTCGTGCCGGAGCTCCAGAATCGGGTCCGGTCTGTACTCCCGTAAATCAGCCAGGCACTACGTTTTGGGAACCGTCAAGGCATCGAGAGTCTTGAAGAAGTTTTTCTTTAAGTGCTGGATGAATTCTTCCTTTGGATAGTGGACGGGCAGAGCCTTGATGACCGGGCTGTTCTGGGCCAGGAAGGCCAGGGTGAACGGCGCGATGAGGCTGAGGTAGGCACTGTAAAATCCGATATCCGCCGTGTCATAGCCCAAGGCCTGCTGCAGGACGCCTGAGGATACGTAGAATTTGGGCAGGCCCTTTTGGGAAATGATATTCTGAATGTACGGCGACGGGTGCAGGAGTTCCTGGATCCAGACGCGGACGTGCCAGTCGTTGCGGCGAAAGGCATCTTCTATAAAATAATCGACAAAACGTTCTAATTTCTGGCGCGGCGAGCCTTCTTGCTGCGCCAGTTTTTTGAGTACGTCCACATTGACCAGGTAATCCTGGACTTCTTCGAGGACGGCGACGTACAGGCCGTCGCGGCTGCCGAAGTGATAGTTGACAGCCGCCATATTGACACCAGCTTTTTGGCAGATTTCCTTACTTGTCGTACCGTCGTAGCCGTGTTGGGCAAAGAGCGGGCCTGCAGCTTCGATGATGCGTGCTTTTGTTTCCCGGCCGTCTTCGCGGCTCGACGTCACAGGCGCTTTATGAGGCATAGCAATCCCTCTTTCTATGATAATTTATGGCGAAACAGCCAGGCAGCCAGGGGCAGGGTGACGGCGGCAACGGCCAGCATGGGCAGATAAGTATAGGCAATTACAGGGATACCGGCGCCTTCCAGGTAGATGCGGCGTATGGCTTCGATGGCAAAGCGCATGGGATTGATATAGGTCACGTACTGCAGGACCTGCGGCATGTTGCGGACTGGTGTCGCCAGTCCTGACAGGAGTATCATGGGCATGAGGAATAAGAAACAGTATACCATGACTTGCTGCATGTTCTTGGCTACGGCTGAAATCGACAGGCCCAGGCCGACACAACTTACGAGGAAAATGAAAATCGTAAGGTAGAGAGCGGCCAGGGAACCGACTAATTGTATTTTAAACCAAAACACGGCGATGCACAACATGAGCGTCGCCTGGACGAGGCCGATGAGGATAGGCGGCACGGCTTTGCCGATGAGGATTTCTGGCGGCGTCAGCGGCGTGACCAGAAGCTGGTCGAAGGTGCCATTTTCCCGTTCCCTGGCGACGGAGAGGCCGGCCAGGATGAGGACCTGTGTCAAGGCCAGCATGGGGATGAGCGATGGCAGGAACATGCGGCGTGTAATGTTATTGGGGTTATACCAGATGCGCGAACGGATTTCGATGAGTGGCTGATGGCCGATTCGCTGGACATTCATGGCTGAGACGATAGAGGCAGCATAACTGGCCGCCAGGCCGGCTGTCATGGGATTGCGTCCGTCGGTGACCGTCTGGATCGGCGCTTCCTGGCCGCTGTTCAGTCGGCGGGCAAAGTCCGATGGGATGGTAATGACGATCATGGCCTCGCCGCTGTCGATGGCTTGGGCGATCTGCTGTGTCGACGACAAGGTCTGGACGCGCTGGAAGATGCCGGTCCCATCGAGATGGGCGATGAAATCGGCCGATTCCCGGCTGTGGTCTTCATCGACGAGGGCATACGGTACATTGTCGAGGTTATACGTCGCCGTATACCCAAATAGGAGTCCTTGGACGAGGACGGGGATGACCAGGATGACACGGCTCTTCGGGTCTTTCAAGGTCGTCAGCAGTTCTTTGACGATGAGCTGGTAGATTTTATAAAAAGTCAGTCGGAATGTGTCCATCAGGCAACCCCCTTTTTGGTGACGCGCAGGGACAGGAAAACGAAGAATACGGCATAAGCGCCGAGGATGGCACAGTCCTTGATGACCAGGGGCCCCGTCGTGCCGGCCAGGAACAAGGATTTCATCAATTCCATATAATACGTCGCTGGCAGGACGTGGCCGATGACGGCAATGGCTGTCGGTACGCTACGCAGGTCAAAGAGGAAACCACTGAGCATGATCGTCGGGAGCAGGCTGACGACCAGGGCCATCTGGCAGGCCAGGAACTGGTTCTTGGTCAGCGACGAAATGGTGAGGCCCATGCCGATGGCGACGAAGATGTATTCAATAGATGATAGAAGAATCAAGGCCAGAGACCCGTGCATGGGCACGCCGTAGCCGTAATAAGCGGCGACGAGGCAGAGAACAAGGCCGACCAGGGCGATGCAGAAATAGGGTATCATTTTGGCGGCAATGATTTCCAGCGGCCGGACGGGTGTGACGAAGAGGGATTCCAGTGTGCCCCGTTCCCATTCCCGGGCCATGACCAGGGAGGTCAGGAAGACGCCGACCAGGGTCATGACGATGACGATGAGTCCGGGGATGAACATCCATGAACTCGTATTGGCGTCGTTGAACCATTGCCGCGACACCAGTGTAATCGTACCCGTCCGGGACGCTGCGCCGTGGCTTTTGGCCCAAGCGGCCTGCCAGGCCTGGAAGCCGCTGGAAATATAGGTATTGGCCGCATTGGCCGTCGTCGCATCGATGCCATACAAGAGGACCTGCACCGTCGCATGGCCTTGTTCCAGGCGGTCCGTGAAATCCGGCGGGATGACGATGATGGCATCGGCCTGGCGGGCATCCATCAGGGCGGCGGCCTCACTTATGGAAGATACGTAGTGCGGTGAGAAATATGGCGAGCCGTCGAGGAAGTGAAGGGTGCTGCGGGCCGTCGGCGAGCTGTCTTCCAGGGCGACGGCGACGGGCAGGTCCTTGACATCGAGGGATAGGCCGGATCCCATGAGGATGATGAGCATGAGAGGGATGACGATGCCGATGAGGAAGCTGCTGGGGTCGCGCAGCATCTGACAGAATTCTTTATGACATAAGGCGAGAAAACGATGCAGGTTCATGACGATACCTCCTGATGATGGCGGCCGGACTCGACGATATGGATGAAGGCGTCATTCATAGTCGGACTATTACCGCCCTGTTTCCGGATGGCCGACGGCGTGCCGATGGCGATGAGCTGCCCCCGGTCCTGTATCATGATGCGGTCGCAGTATTCGGCTTCTTCCATGAAATGTGTCGTGACGATGATCGTCGTCCCCTTGGCCGACAGGTCCGTGATCTGCCGCCAGAAGAGACGGCGGGCCAGCGGGTCGATGCCGCTTGTCGGTTCGTCGAGAAAGAGGATAGGTGGTTCGTGGAGCAGGGCCGCTGCCATGGACAGGCGTTGTTTGTAGCCGCCAGGAAGGCTGCCGGCCGGCATATGGCGGAAGCCGGACAAATCGAATTCTTCGATGACCGCTTCGATGCGCTGGTCCAGCCGGCGGCCGCGCAGGCTGTAGGCACTGCCGAAGAAGCGGAGGTTCTCTTCGACGGACAGCGTCGTGTAGAGGGAGAATTTTTGCGCTACGTAGCCGATATGGGCCCTGGCCTGGGCTCGGGCGGTTCGCAGGTTGACGCCGGCTACGGAAATCTGGCCGGACGATACGGGAAGCAGGCCGCAGAGCATGCGGAACGTCGTCGATTTCCCGGCTCCGTTCGGGCCGAGGAGGCCGAAGATTTCCCCTTCGTAGACGCTGAACGACGTATGATTGACGGCGATGAAATCGCCGAAGCGGCGGACAATGTCCCGGACTTCGATGATTTTCCGTCCTGTTTCTACTCTTTTGGCAGCAGTCATATCGGGGCGGCTGTAGTGGGAGGGAAGGGACGGTTCCTGCTGGCGCAGGAGGCTCATGAAACTATCTTCCAGTCTGGCCGGGACGGCCGTTACTGTCAGGCCGGGCAGGGCGAGGTCCTTCAGGCTGGCCTGGGGCGTCAGACTGAAACGGACGGCCCCGCCTTCGGGAACGGCATCGGCTACGGCTTCCGTTTCGTCGATGAGGGCAGCCTGTATGAGCCGCGGTGGGACATTTTCCGGCGGCCTGACGACATAACAGCGGCCCTGGGCATAGTGGCAGAGCGTGTCCGGTGCGCCCTGGGCCAGGATATGCCCTTTATGCAGGATGTATACGTCGTGGCAGTGTTCGGCTTCTTCCAGGTAGGCCGTTGCGACCAGGATGGTCAGGGACCCCGATGCCGACAGGGTGTCGAGGATTTGCCACAGTTCCCGCCGCGATAGGGGGTCGACGCCGACTGTCGGCTCGTCGAGGAGCAGCAGCGGCGGCATGGAAACGAGGGTGCAGGCCAGCCCCAATTTCTGCTTCATACCGCCAGAGAGCTTGCCGGCCATGCGCTTCGTGAACGGGCTCAGACCGGTCAGGTCGAGCAGTTTCTTGAAGCGCTCCTGGCGCACGGCTTGAGGGACCGCGTGGAGGTTGGCGTAGAGGTCCAGGTTTTCCTGGACCGACAGGTCTTCATAGAGACCGAATTCCTGGGGCATATAACCGATATGGTCCTGGACGGCCTGAGGATGGCTGGCCACGTCCATACCCAGGACCGACAGGCTGCCGGCATCGCTTTTCAACAGGCCGCAGACGAGGCGCATGAAAGTCGTCTTGCCAGCCCCGTCAGGGCCGATGATGGCCGTCAGACTCCCGGTGCGGACGGTCAGTGAAACCCCTGATAAAGCCGTGACCGGACTGGACTGACCAGGGCGGATGAATTGTTTTACGATCCCCTGGGCCTCGAGGGCTGGGGAGGTCGATGCAGGCTGACAGTTCGTCATGGGAATCCTTCCTTTCTGCCTCAGAAGGTGACTGTCGCCGGCATGCCCAGGCGCAGGACGTTGTCGGGGTCGGTGACGTAAATCCGGACTTCATAGACGAGGGATGTCCTGAGGTCATCGGTTTCCACGGATTTCGGCGTAAACTCTGCCGTGTCGGAAATGTAACCGACCTGGCCCGTCAAGGGCGTGTCGACGCTGTCGATAGTGACCGTTGCCGACTGGCCTTCGTGGATTTTTCCCAGTTTATCTTCCGAAATGTAGGCCCGGATCCACTTGTTCGTATCCAGGCTGAGCGTATAGACCGGTGTCGACGGTGAGGCCATGTCGCCCGGTTCGACGAGGCGCGAGCGGATGACGCCGTCCTGCGGGGCGACGAGAGTGGCCTGGCTCAGGTTATACTGGGCGGTCTGCAGTTCGTTCTGCAGGGACTGGAGCTGTGCCTGTGCGGCGTCGATGTCTTCCTGGCGATAGCCGTTGCTGGCCAGGTCGTGGGCCGACTGAGCATGGGCCAGGGTAGCCGCTGTCGATTTGGCCTTGGCTTCCGCTGCATCCAAGGTCTGCTTGCTGATGGCGTCGCCGGCATAGAGCGTACTCATGCGCTGATAATCGGCGGCGGCATTATCCGCTTCGGCCTGAGCCGATTGGACGGAAGCCGCTGCTTCGGCAATTTCTTCGGGCCGCGAGCCGTTGTTCATCTTAGCGACGACGGCTTCCTGCTGGGCGATTTGCGCCTAGCAGCGGGCAATCGTCAATTTTAGGGGCGTCGTATTGAGCGTAGCCAGGACCTGCCCTTGGTGGACACGGTCGCCTTCTTCGACATTCATCGAGGCGATGCGTTCACTGGCATTGAATGTGAGCGAAACCTGACGGACATCGACATTGCCATGGAGCGTAAGCGGCGCTGCTTTAGGCTGCTGCCAGTAGCACCAGGCCCCAGCGGCAGCGGCCAGGAGGATGATGAAAATGAAGAGCTGTTTCTTATGGGCTTGCAGGGAAGCGGAGAGCATGGACATTCCTTCTTTCTTAGGACGGTATGCAGATTAGCAGAATTTTCTCTTTCTATTATATATAATTCAAATTCAAATTTCAACTATAAAATATAGAAAAGATGACCATGACATATGTAAATTTTTGACGGTAAAACGTACAACTAACTTAAAAGCTTATTGACTTCACGGGAGCGACACGGTATAATAGGCCTCAACAAATACAAAACAGTGTTGAATGGAAATAGTAATGTTTGGGAAACCATGACAGAGACCTGCTGGCGGCTGAGAGGCAGGATGGAATCCCGGCGTGAAGTCGTCCAGGAGCTGCTGCCCGAACGTATTTTGCTAGTAGACGCAGCCGGCAGGCAACCGTTACCTTGCCAGGCATTACATGGGCTGTCCCGGAGATGCTGGAAAAGTGGTCATTACGACAATGAGAGTGGTACCGCAGAGTGAATACTTTGTCTCTTTTTAGAGGCAAAGTTTTTTTTTGCTCCATCAAAACCGTTTGCGTATTTGTATTTGTCAGGTCTTATTTTAGAAAGGATGTGCGTGACTATGATGGATTTCATTGGAAAGTTGAGCGGTTTTGTTGGGAAGAATTTGACGTATATCGTCTTTCTCGTCGTCATCTGGGCTTATTTCATGCCCAATGCCTTTCTCTGGGCGGTTCCTCATACGGTCCTCTTGTTAGGCGTCATCATGTTCGGTATGGGTATGACGCTCCATGCCCGGGATTTCAAATTGATCGTCCAGCGGCCGAAGGAAGTCCTCATCGGCTGTACGGCTCACTATACGATTATGCCCCTCTTGGCCTATGCCCTGGTCCTGGCCTTTGAAATGCCGCCGGAAATCGCCGTCGGCATGATCCTCCTCGGCTCCTGTCCCAGCGGGACGGCGTCAAATGTCATGGGCTTCCTGGCCAAGGCCGATGTACCCCTGTCCGTTTCCATTACGACGTGTTCGACCTTGCTGGCGCCGATTATGATGCCTTTTATCGTCTGGGGCCTGGCCGGCCAATGGGTCGAAGTTTCCTTTATGGCTATGGCCATGACAGTCATGAAAGTCATCCTGGTTCCCTTGATCCTCGGCTTATTGACGCATCGCCTGATGGGAGAAAAACATATTGCCTCCCTGTCGAAGGTCCTGGTCCTCGTTTCGGCTTTCGGCGTCCTGGTCATCGTCGGCGGCGTCATTGCCATCAATGGCGCTAAAATCCTGGACATGGGTATCTTCATCATCCTCATGGTCCTCCTGCACAATCTCGGCGGCTTCCTCATCGGCTATTTCGTTACAGGCAAGCTGGGCTTGGGCAAGAAACAGCAGCACTCGGTCACGTTGGAAGTCGGCATGCAGAACGACGCCCTGGCCATTTCGCTGGTATCGGTCTTCTTTGCCCCGGCCGTCGCCATTCCGGCAGCCGTCGGAGCGGCTATCCATCAGGTAACGGGTTCTATCCTGGCCGGCATCTTTGCCCGCCACATGGATGCTCATGAAACCAAAGAAAAAGCGAAGGCTCAGGCCGAAACGCTCATGGAAGCCGTACCGGGCAGTCATTGAGGTCATCGAGTAAAACTTGCAAGCCCTCATTTGTTTTGATACTATAAGTATAGACAAATGGGGGCTTTTTCATGAGATTTGTTATATATTTACGAAAACATGTACATAAAATATTTCATGGGCCATTTGGTGATATCCAGGCTATTTTGGCGGATCCGGAATTCAGGAAACGGAAAATACGGGATAATCTCTATGCCTGCAGTTTCATTTCCTGCCTCCTGTGCATCATCGCCCTGACCGGGGTCATCGGTACGTATGCGCCCAATGCAGCCGGAGCCGTCTTGCCGGCTATCAATGCAACGGCAGTCTATGGAATCATTTTTAGCGTCAATGTCCTCTTTTTTGCCGGTTTCTACCGATGTCTGCACGGAGCGGTCCGCAATGAAAAGATATTAGAAAATCTGGTCTATATCTTTTTGTTCATCAATTCATCCCTGGCGTGCCTGACTTTTTTCAGCACCCAGGACGGGAGCAGTTTCTTCTTTGAATACCTGCTCATGCTCATCATGGTCTATTTGCTGTCCATTTACGATAACCTCAAGGTTTTGTTTCCCATCGTCGCCGTCAATCTGGTCACGACCTTTGCCGTCATCGCCATGACAGGTCATCAGATTGCCTGGCAGGACCAATACGATATCGTCCTCTTTTATCTGGTTTGTCTGGTCATCATCTTTTCGCGGCGCCATCTGGCCCTGGCTTTTGCCCAGATACGCATGCACCTCCGGTCCAGTAATGAAGAGAGTTTTACCAGCAGAGCCGGACCGATGAGCTGACCGGGCTGCTGAACCGCGAAGCCCTGCGGGAAGATTTTGAACAGTATTTAGGACAGACGATTTGTGTCATGATTTGCGACATCGACCGGTTTAAATTTTTCAATGATACTTATGGCCATGTACTCGGCGATGATATCCTGTCCGGCATCAGCCGGCTTTTGTGCCATATCTTCCCGGATGATTGTGTCTACCGCTATGGAGGCGATGAATTCCTGATTTTGTCATTTCGGAATCAACCTTCGTTCCAGGACGATGTAGAGCGGTTCCAGCGGCACTTGAAGGACTTGCCCTTTGACGATTTGACCCGCCAGCCGACGATGAGCGGCGGCTATACGTGGGGCCTCTGCCAGGGCGCTGTCGACCTGCGGAAAATGTTCGCCTTAGCCGACCATTTCCTCTATCAGGCTAAAGAAGCCGGCCGCAACCGCATCCACTGCGAACCCTTCGATGACCAAAAAGCAGAAATCAGCCTGCATGAAATAGGAAACCTTATAGATAAAAGTTCATAAAAAAGTAGCATTCTAACGTAGGGGCTCGCACGTGGCGAGCCCGCCACAAGAATGTGTGTCGTTTGCATGAATGAAAGTTTGTGGGGGTCGCCCGTGGGCGACCCGCTAGGGATTTGGATGGTTTTCCTAGCAAGCTGATTGGGACATCGTACATATACCGGAGCGGGCGCCCCACGGGGCGCCCCTACAACACAAAAAGGGGCTGTCGCACATGCGACAGCCCCTTTTTTTACGAGCCACTAACCATGAGCCACTAATCCCTAACCTCAAATGACCTGCGGGAAGGTGTTGGTCAGTATTTTAGCCCCGCCTTCGGTGGTTTTTGTCTGCAAGGACGTTCCAACCGTTGCGACGTCTTCGATATCCGTCGGGATGCGCTTATAGGGCAGCTTTTTCATAATGCGGTCCATAGATTCCGTCAGGATTTCCTTGGGGTCGTTCAGGATAGATGCCGATTCGATTTCACGGCCTTTGTCGCTGTAGCTCTTGAAGGTATCGGTCCGCTTATCGTAGGCGTATACCGTCAGGTGATAGAGACATTCCGTGATGATTTCGTCATCATCATAGCGCCAGAGCCCGGCCATGTGCTGCCGCCAGTACCAGGTCTGGACGACGGGGACCAGGACGACGTCGGCTTTATACTGGGCCGAAAGGGCGCGCATCGTGTCGATGTTGACGTCAGACGGCGACAGAGCCGTATCCGTTTCGATGCGGTCCCAGTAGGGGATGCGGAACGGCTGTTTCAGCCGGTTTTTCATGAAACGGGCGGCGTAGCTGTCCTGTGTCGTATCGGCAATGACGACAGTGCGCATGTTATTGAAGCGCGGGCCGTCGGCAAAGACCGTTGTAATCGACAGGATGCAGAAGAAGAGCAAAAGACAGAGTTTTTTCACGAGGCAACACCTCCAGCAAAAAATCAGAAATTGCCGTTATCGTTTAAGAGCGGCAGCGTGTCGTCGACTTGCGGGATGTAGCGTTCCAAAGTGGCCAGCATTTTTTCCTTATCCATCGGCAGGGTGCCGCCGACAGGCAGGAGATTGGAAACGTGGTTACTGCGGAAGATGCAGGGCTTGGTCATTTCCGTATGGCGCAGGATCATGTCCAGTTCCTGGAGGAAGCCCCGCGCTGTCAGGGGGGTAAACGTTCCATTGACGACATCCTGGTAGAGCGGTACTTCGCGGGGAATAATGAGCGACAAGGCGCTGAGCATAGTCGGGTTGATGGCCGATACGACCTGGGCCGTATGCAGGGCATGTTCCTTGGTCCGTTCCTGGCCGCCCAGGCCGAGGAGAATCATCGTCGACAGCTTCATGCCTGCTGCCAGGGCTTTTTTCCCGGCTTCGATGGTCAGGGCTGCCGTCGTCCCTTTATCGACGAGTTTCAAGACTTCGTCGTCTCCGCTTTCAATGCCCATGTAGACGATGGCCAGGCCCGCTTCGCGGAGGCGCTTCAATTCTTCCGGCGTCTTGCGGACCAGGTCAGCCGGAGTCGCATAGGCACCGATACGGTTCAGATTGGGGAATTTTTCGTAGCATTTCTGCATGATAGCTACGAGTTTGTCCGTCGGCAGGACCAGGGCATCGCCATCAGCCAGGAAAATCCGGCGGATGAAGGGCATGGCATAGGCGCCGCGCTCGATGATCCCTTCTATTTCTTCCATGGGACGGATGCGGAATTTAGACGCTTTGTACATATCGCAGAAACGGCAGGTATTGTGGGAACAGCCGATAGTAACGCGCAGGATGAAGCTGCGGGCTTCACTGGGCGGGCGGAAGACGAGGCCGCCGGCATCATCAATAATCATAGTAACACACCTTTCTCAAAAGATGAAAAAAACATTATTCATTCATCTCTTATTATACACGAAAAGTACGTATTACGAAATAGCTGGTTTCTTCTGCAAGATGATAATGAAGACCGTAGCGATGATACAGGCATAGCCGATGAGTTCAACCGTATGGAACGTCGTACCCAAGGCGATGGCCGAAGTCACTGAAGCGACGACCGGTTCCAGCGTGCCCAGGAGAGTCGCCTTCATCGGCCCGATTTCACTGATACCCGTGACAAAAGCCGCAAAAGACAGGGCCGTGCCGATGATGACGATAAAGGCAACAGCCAGCCAGCCCGTCCAGACCTGCAGGGTCAGACTGAGAAAAACGCCGCCGATGATCATGCCCAGGCCGTTGGCAACGGCCGCTCCCCAATGAGCTGCCAGCCCCTGGGACAGGACAGGATAGGGTGACACAGGCGATGGCGCCGATGAGGCCCCAGGTCAGGCCTAACGGAGAAATGACCATCGTCGACGGGGTGCCGTTGGTCGCAGCCAGGTAGACGCCGCCAAAGGCCAGGAAGACCGACAGGATTTCCCGCCCTGTCGGCCGTTTATGGAAGCGGACGGCTAAATAGAGCGACATGAGGACGACACTCAGGGTCTGCAGGACCGTCGCCGTGCCGGCGTTCGAGTTCTTTATGGCCGATAAATACGAGAACTGGCTCAAGATGAGGCCGAATAGGGCAAACAGGACCAAGTGGCGCAGACTGACCGGGTCATGCAGCATCTGGCGTATCTCGGCCCGCTTCGTCGGCAGTACCATGAGCGTCAGGAACAACCCGGCCAGGCACATGCGTATCGACACCAGCCAGGACGGCTCGACAGGATAATGAGAGAGCAGGAACTGACTGACAACGCCATTGAACCCCCACGTCGTCGCACCGATGACACAAGCCACGATACCATGCTGCGTTTTTGTCATACTAAGACCTCCTCTGCCTGGGGCAATCATATTATCCTAAGTATACACGAGGTGAGGAAGGGGTGCAAGGGAATACCGCTTTCAAGCGGTATTCCCTGTAGGGGCGCCACGTAGGGCGCCCGCCGTCGAAAAAGGGGCTTGTCATCATGCGACAAGCCCTTTGAGATACATCATATCAATTTATTTTTTTGGGCAATTTCAGCAACTGCTTCGATAGAAAGTTTCATGTACCGGGCAATTTGCTCAAAGGACAACCCGTCTTTAATCATTTCGAGCGCTGCTTCCCGGTCTTTCCGCTCAGAATTTCGCTTTTCTTGTTCAACGCCTCTTTCCATGCCTTTTTCCATGGCTCTTTCATAGAGTCCTTCACCTAAGTTGCACATAGTGGTTACATCCTCCTTCCCTTTAGCGATAAGTATTTTATATTCATACTCGAATGAATGTAGAATTGATTTCTGTAGGGCGGCGTCAACTATTATGGTTTTAATAAGGAAAGGCCCTAATTATAAGTGCTGTATAATATGCGGATAGTCGCCGTTTTTTATTGAGCTTAGCCATAATAAATTAAAGTTATCTTGTTATTATTTTATATGATAAATGTATTTTATACAATATTGAAAAAACTATTGTATTGTATATTTTATAAAAATATTATAGAATATAAACATATAATATAAACATAATATATAATCATGTGACAAATGAGTATATTGATGCATTTGCTTTGCTGAAATGAGGATTGATAAAATGAATGGACCTAAGGACGAAAAAAGAAAGTGGTATGAGCATCCTGCGTTCATGTGGTTCTGGCTTATTGTTTTTTGGCCTTTAGGTATGCTACTTTTGTATTGGGACCGCAATCATCACTCAAAATGGAAGAAAATTGCTGGTATTACCTTTATAATCTGGATAGTTATTATGGTATTTCCTAAAAATCAAGAAAAGACATCTCCGCAACCCAAATCAGCGACAACGCAGCAGCAAGTTCAAGAGGAAAAAGTAACTCAAAAGCAATCAACTCCTGCTACTGTTCCGACTTCTTCCCCAAATGTTAAACCAGCAACTAAGAACAATATTAAAAATGCGCCTCCAGCTGCTACTACAGGAGAACATGGACCAAATGGTGAAACCATAAAAGGGAATATAAATAAAAAAGGCGAAAAAATATACCATATGCCTGGCTCGCTTTCTTATAGTAAAACAATTCCCGAAGCTTGGTTTTCTACTCCGGCCGAAGCGGAAGCGGCGGGGTATCGGCCATCTCGTAAGTAGCTAATAGTTAAACTGAGGTGTTTTTAGATATAAAGAAGATGATGCTATGAAAAAAATATTACTTATTATAACTTGCCTTTTCGTTTTAACAATGTCTACATCAGCAGCCTCCCGATGGTATTGGGTAGCATCAAACGATACCTTATCATGCTATATTGATTTAACATCGTTGAAATATACTGCCAAAAACGATACTGCCACTTGTTATGTTAAATTCACTTATGCGGGAGGACAGCGCTATGAATTACAGAAGACTGCTATAAATTATAGCACGATGACCATATCGGCTGGAGAATCCTATGTATATGAAGCAGCTAATGGTGTTGCCCCTATACGTATTCCCCCTCATGGTTCCGGCAGTATTTTGCCAGATACGGTTGGTGAACGTCTAGCTTATGTTGTCCGAGGGCTAGTTGGCCGAGATACCAAACATGCTGATAGCCAGGTGCATAGAACTGATGTTCCGGATGGATATATTCCAGATGCCGATAACTATCCATAAGTGTAATAACGGTTTTCTGTTCAGTAGAATGAATCAAATCGGCTGCCTGGCCCCTGGTGGGTGACATTGCGGGAACGACCTCGGTCCGCACGGTCATTATTGACCGTGCAGGATGCCGTGCGTGCTATTTGCGTCCGGCGTGCTGCTTTGTTTGAGCATAGCGAGTTTCAGCACGTCAGCAAATGGCACTCTCGGCAAGAGGAGTGGAGCACGCGAACCCACCAGGGGTCAGGCGGCCGATGCCAACCTTTTCAGAAGAACCTCTCAGACCGCCGTTGGCGGCCAGCTCCCCTATGAAGGAGAGCCTTTGGGTGCTCCTTCACTTTATCACGAACCACAACGGGCCGCCCTTTGGGACGGCCCCTACGAAAAAAAGGCTTATCGCGCGTGCGACAAGCCCTTTTTTTTATTTCTTTCCGTTCTTTCCGTGTTTCTTTTCAAAAGCAATCATGTGTGCTTCTTGGTCGGTATGGCCTTCGGCTTCTGCCTGGGCGATGAGGGCGACCATTTCTTCATAGGCTTCAGGAATGACTTTGGTCAGGTGAGTGACGGTGTCGTCCCAGTTTTCCAAGAGGATGTGGCCCAGATTGCTGTCCGTGTAGTGGACGTGTTTTTCCAGCATGGCTTTGACAGCCGCTTTTTCGTCGTCGTCGGTGAGCGGTTCCAGTTTGACCAGGTCGGTGTTGCATTTATTCGGGTCCAAGTCGTAGACGTAGGCGATGCCGCCGGACATGCCGGCTGCAAAGTTGCGCCCTGTCTGGCCGAGGATGAGGACCCGGCCGCCGGTCATGTATTCGCAGCCGTGGTTGCCGACGCCTTCGACGACGGCACTGATGCCGCTGTTGCGGACGCAGAAGCGTTCACCGGCTGTGCCGTTGATGTAGGCTTCGCCGCTGGTGGCACCGTAGAAGGCGACGTTGCCGATGATGATGTTATCTTCGGCAGGGAATACCGATTCCCGCGGCGGCGATACGATGATCTTGCCGCCCGACAGGCCTTTGCCCAGGTAGTCGTTGGCATCGCCTTCCAGGGTCAGCGTCAGGCCACAAGGGATGAAGGCGCCGAAGCTCTGGCCGGCAGAGCCGACGAAGGACAAGATGATCGTGTCTTCGGCCAGGCCTTTTTCGCCGTAGCGCTTGGTGATTTCACTGCCCAGGATGGTCCCGGTGACGCGGTCGGTATTCTTGATGCGCAGGCGGGCCCGGATATGTTTCTGTTCTTCCAGGGCCGGCCGGCACATGCGGATCAGTTTGGACATATCCAAGGTCGTATTGATCTTGTGGTTCTGGGGCGTCGTGAAATGCTGGCCGACCGACGCATCCGTGTACGGACGGTACAGGAGGTTCTTCAAGTTGACCGTCTTGGCTTTCCAGTTGCCGAAGTGATCGCGCTGTTTCAGGCAGTCATAGCGGCCGACCATTTCGTCGATGGTATGGAAGCCCAGGCGGGCCATGATTTCCCGCAGGTCCTGTGCGACGAAGCGCATGAAGTTGATGATATATTCCGGTTTGCCCTTGAAGCGTTTGCGCAGTTTTTCATCCTGCGTGCAGACGCCGTACGGGCAGGTGTTGAGGTGGCAGACGCGCAGCATATGGCAGCCGATGGCCAGGAGCGGTGCCGTACCGAAGCCGAAGACTTCAGCGCCGAAGAGGGCGGCAATGGCGACGTCGCGGCCTGTGAGCAGTTTGCCGTCGACTTCCAGGGTGACGCGGTCGCGCAGGCGGTTGAGGAGCAGCGTCTGCTGGACTTCGGACAGGCCAATTTCCCAGGGCAGGCCGGCATGGCGCAGGCTCGTCCGCGGCGAAGCGCCGGTCCCGCCGTCGTAACCGCTGACAACGATATCGTCGGCCTTGGCTTTGACGACACCGGCGGCAATCGTGCCGATGCCGGCTCCGGACGTCAGTTTGACGCCAATCGTAGCCTTGCGGTTGGCATTCTTGAGGTCAAAGATGAGTTCGGCCAGGTCTTCGATGGAGTAAATATCGTGATGCGGCGGAGGCGAGATGAGGGCGACGCCTGTCGTAGCATGACGGGTCTTGGCGATATCCGGATAGACTTTATTGCCCGGCAGATGGCCGCCTTCGCCCGGTTTAGCCCCTTGGGAGCACTTGATCTGCAATTCATCGGCGTGGATGAGGTAGTCGCTGGTGACGCCGAAACGGGCCGATGCGACCTGTTTGATGCGGTCGTTCGTTTCCGTATCGAAACGGGCCGAGTCTTCGCCGCCTTCGCCGGTATTGCTCATGCCGCCCAGGCGGTTCATGGCCGTAGCGACACATTCATGGGCTTCCTTGCTGAGGGCGCCGTAACTCATGGCACCCGTGCGGAAGCGCTTGACGATGGAATCGACAGGTTCGACTTCTTCGATAGGGATGCTGCTGCCGGCAGGATATTCAAAGTCCAGGAGGTCGCGCAGGCGGAAAATGGTCTGACGGTTGACATGGTCGGCGTATTTTTTATACGTTGCGTAGTCGCCGGTCTGGACGGCTTTCTGCAGGAGCTGGACCATTTCCGGGTCGATGATGTGCGGCTGGCCGCCCTTGTGGTACTGGTAGAAGTCGCCCCGTTCCAGTTTATCTCCCGTGCTGTACGCTTCTTGGTGGCGCAGGACGTTTTCCTTGGCGATTTCAGCGATGCCCAGGCCTTCGATGCGGGACGGCGTGTTGCAGAAATATTTGTCGATCAGGTCCTGTTTGATGCCGACGGCTTCAAAAATCTGTGCGCCGTGGTAGCTGTGGACTGTCGAAATGCCCATCTTGGACATGACGGCCAGGATGCCTTTGACGGCGGCGTCGATGTAGTTCTGTTTGGCCGTTTCGTAATCGATTTTCTGGAGCTTCTTGTTGGCAATGAGTTCCTTGATGGATTCCAGGGCGATGTACGGGTTGATGGCCGTAATGCCGTAGCCGATGAGGGTACAGAAATGATGGACTTCGCGCGGTTCGCCCGATTCCAGGATGAGGCCGACGTCGGAGCGGACGCCCTTGTCGATGAGATAATGGTGCAGGGCTGCCGAGGCCAGGAGGGCCGGAATGGCGGCCATGCGCGAGTTGACGCCGCGGTCGGACAGGACGAGGATGTTGGCGCCGTTCTTGATGGCCTTCAAGGCATCGATGCAGAGCGATTCGATGGCCGTTTCCATGCCTTCAGAGCCGCTGTTGACGGGATAGAGCATGGACAGCGTAGCCGCCCGCAGTTTCGGCGTCATGAGGGACTTGATGACCGACATCTGTTCGTTGGTCAGAATCGGGCCTTTGAGGTACAAGGCTGCCGTCGACGCTTCGTTCGGTTCCATGATGTTGGCGACGTTGCCGGCCATGACAGCTGACGACATGACCGTCTTTTCGCGGACACCGTCGATAGCCGGGTTGGTGACTTGGGCGAAATTTTCCTTGAAGTAATCGTAGAGGAGCTGAGGTTTGTCGTTGAGGACGGCCAGGGGGACGTCGACGCCCATGGAGTCGATGGCGTGCTGGGCATCGCGGGCCATGGGCAGGATGACCTTGTCCATATCTTCCTGGGTATAGCCGAAGACTTTTTCCTGTTCCTTCAGGTCATAAGGGATGATGGCATCGCTGTTGGCGATGTTCTGACCCGTCATGAGGTCGTCGAGGTTGACGATGTGTTCTTTATACCATTCGTCGTAAGGGTGTTCCGTCGCGATTTCGTGCTTGATTTCGTCGTCGTCGATGATGCGCTGTTTCTGCGTATCGACGAGGAGCATCTTGCCCGGTTCCAGGCGGCCCTTGTAGAGGACGTCTTCCGGCGGGATGTTGACGACGCCGACTTCAGAACTTACGATGACCCGGTCGTCGCGGGTGACATAGTAACGGGCCGGACGCAGGCCGTTGCGGTCGAGCATGCCGCCGATGACCGTGCCGTCGCAGAAGCCGATGGCAGCCGGGCCGTCCCACGGTTCGAGCATGAAGTTGTGATAGCGGTAGAAATCGCGCTTTTCGTCGCTCATGAGCGGATCCCGTTCCCACGGTTCCGGAATCATCATCATCATGGCATGGGGCAGGGAATGGCCTGTCATGTACAGGTATTCCAGGCAGTTGTCGAACATGGACGAGTCGCTGCCCGTATCGTCGACGACGGGGAAGACTTTTTCCATGTCCGGGAAGAAGTCCGATTTCGATTTGCCTTCACGGGCGTTGAGCCAGTTGATGTTGCCCTGGATGGTGTTGATTTCCCCGTTGTGGACGATGTAACGGTTCGGATGGGCCCGGGCCCAGCTGGGGAAGGTATTGGTACTGAAACGGGAATGGATGAGGGCCATGGACGTGACGAAATCCAGGTCCGACAGGTCGAGGAAGAAGTGGCGCAGCTGCATGGACGTCAGCATGCCTTTATAGACGATGGTCTTCGATGACAGGCTGGCGATGTAGAAGTCCGTGCCGTTTTTCTGGCTTTCCGGGACGATGGCTTTTTCTGTCAGCTTGCGGATGATGTATAATTTCCGTTCAAAGTCCATCTGGGTCTTCATGGTCGGGTCCTTGCGGATGAAGACCTGCAGGAAATGAGGACACGTCTGTTTGGCAATGTTGCCGATCAGGCTTTCATCGACAGGGACATCGCGCCAGCCGAGGATGGACAGGCCTTCGGAGCGGACGATGTCTTCAAAGGCTTCCATCTGTTTATGACGGAATGTTTCATAACGATGGGCAAAAATCATGCCGACGCCGTATTCACCTTCGTCAGGAAGGGAAAAGCCCAGGACTTCACATTCGCGCTTGAAGAACTGGTGTGGAATCTGGACCAGGATGCCGGCGCCGTCGCCACTGTTGGCGTCAGCCCCTTCGGCACCGCGGTGACGGAGGTTTTCCAGGATCGTCAGGGCATCGTCGATGATGCCGTATGATTTTTTCCCCTTTATATTGGCAACGATACCGATGCCGCAGGCATCGTGTTCATAAGACGGATCGTACAGGCCTTGCGGGCGCGGCAGATCGCGCATTTCTTTATTCATACGTAATCCCCCTTTGGGTATACAAAAACGAGCCGTCACTGTATGAGAGAGAAGGCTCGTATATACTGTGGTGTACCTATGATTATAAACAATTTGTGAAGTCGATGCAATGATTTTTCTGAATGTTTTTGCTGAAACGCCGACAATTTTAATGTAAAAATCGAATTTTACCGATTTTTTAAAGGAATTATCGAGAAAAACGTGTGAACTGTTCCCGAAAAAGACCGGCTCCGCCGTTGGCCGGGTGGCGCATGGCGATGGCCGGGAAGCCGGCATTCTGCAAGGTTTCTGCTGACTTCCTGCCGATGGCGGCCAGGCGTATATCCGGCCGGCAGTAGCTCAGCAGGGCTTTGGCGTACACGAGGCCGTCGGCCAGCTCACTGTCCGTCGGCGTGCGGTTGGAGAAGGGCGAGGTCTTGTGGGGATGGAAGGGGAAGATATTCCATAATAAGACGTCGCGCGGGTCCAGGCCGTTGTCGACGATGGCTCCCCAGACGTAGGTATCTGTCGGCTCGTTCATGCCTTTTTCCCGCTGAGGACGGCTGGTCATGAAGGCGCTGTCGGGGCGGCTCGTGCGCTGGCCGCGGTGGCCCAGGATGACGTCAGCATGTATCTGTTTGTGTTCGTCCAGGAGCATGCGTTCGCAGGTAATGGGGATGCCTGTGAAGCGGCAGCCCTGGTATCCGGCGGCTTCGGCGATGAGGACGATGCGGGCCCGGGTCAGGCGGGGCGCCAAATATTCCCGCAGCTGCTGGCAGCGGATGGCTGGCGCGTCCGGACTGATGTCGCAGGAGACGTCATATTCGGACCAGGGATTGAATACGCCGGGATGATGGTAGGCACAGAGTTTGTCGATGAGTTCTTCCATGGAAAATCCTCCTATCCTAAGGGCTGGGCTTGAAGATATAATACGGGCCGATCCGGCCTACTTTCCGGGTCAGGCTGAAAAATTCCGAGGCTTTATAATCTTTATATTTCCCTTCCGGGACGACGAGGGTCAGGTTCTGGTGCTGATTCAGGCTGGATAACACCTGGTCTTCGGAAGCTGTCGGGTAGACGTGTTTCTTAGCCCATACGGCATCGCGCCGGAGCCGGGCATTTTCGTCGTAGTCGGCCGGTGCCGTCCAGTATGCCGTCTGTCCCGTATAATAAGGATAGGACGTGCGGTACTCTTCAAAGAAATAGACCGGGGCCGCATCGTTCAGGACGGTCAGGGATTGGGCGGACCGGTATTGATAAAAGGGGACCAGGACCTGGAAGGTCACGATCAGGTAGGTGATGACTGTCGTCGTAATCAGGAAGAAGGGCAGGGCCAGATAGGCTTTCTGCCACCACGCCAGCCAGGTCAGGATAGCCATGATGGCCAGGAATACCGTCAGCAGCAACAGGCCTTGGACGGGGAAAGGCGCTTTATCCGCAAAGGCCACCAATACGGCGAAGAGCAGGCTGTAGACGGAGGCCGGGATGAGGGCTGCCAGCCAGGCATAGCGGGCGTCCTCGTCGAGCCAGGCCTGCATCGTGCGGGCGCCCAGGTATAAGAGAGGCCAGTTGGCGATATAGGCATAGGTTGGGTATTTCGTTGCCATGAGGCTGTAGAACAGGATTGTCCCGAGGGCCCAGATGGCCATGAATACGTACTCATCGTGATGACTGCGCCGCCGCCACAGGCCGTAGAGGCAGGGGCCGGTCCAGGGCAGGAGACTGATTGGGACGAGGACGAGGTAGTAATACCAGACGTCGTATTCGGGATGTTCCGATACGGTCGCCCGGACGACGTTGTTGAAGCCCAGCAGGCCATCGATGAAATCCATGCCATGGCGGCTGTACATGGGGCCATACCAGATCAGGCAGAGGAGCAGGAAGAGCACGATGCCTGCCGGCGGGAACAGCCTTTTAAGGTAATCGGGCCGGCGCTGGATGGCGGTAAAGAGAAGCAGGAACAGGCCGGGCAGGACCAGGCCGACCGGGCCCTTGGTCAGGACGGCACCGGCAGCCATGACGTAAGCCCCTGTCATATAGCCTTTCTTCCCTTCTGTCAGGCCGATATAGGCGAAAAACAAGGTAGCGCCACTGAAGAAATACAAGGGCTGGTCAGTGATGACGGAGCGGCTGACGAACCAGAAAATCAGGGATGTCACGGTCATGGCGGCGAAGAGGATGGCTGTCGTGCGGCGGCCCGTCTGGCGCAGGGCGAACCAGGCAGCCAGGGTGCAGGAAGCGGTGCCGAAGAGGACAGCTGGCAGGCGGGCTGCCAGATCCGTCGTCCCCAGGAGGCTGTAAGACAGGCTCAGGAGCCAGTACAGGAAAATGGGCTTATCATACCAGTACGTGCCGTAAATCTGCGGGGACAGCCAGTCGCCGCTGCGGACCATTTCCAGTGCCGTCAGGGCGTAATTCGATTCGACCGGGTCCGTGACGGCCAGCTGAGATATGCCGACGGCCAGGAAAAGGAATGCTGCCACGAAGATGATGGTCAGGAATGTGCGCTGTTTCATGGGGACACCTCCTAAGGATGGTTGATGAGGATGACTTGTGTCGGCGTTTCGGCGGCGATGCCGAAGCGGTCAATCAATTGCTGGGATTTGGCCAGCTTATGGAAGGTCGATTTCGACATGACCAGGAAAATCTTATCCTTCTCTGCGAGCAATTCTTCCAGGTCCGGGTCCTTGACGGGGCCCCATTCCGTTCCGTACATGCCGCTGTAATAGGCGATGCCCGGGCGCAGGAATTTTTCGATATAGAGTGGGGAATGGCCGTCATAGACATCCGGCAGGATTTGGGCTGTCTCGTAAGATGTGACGTGGCCTTTGAACTGGGGGATGATGAAGCCGAAAGCCGCCCAGGAGAAACAGATCATCATCACGATGCCTGCCACGAAAGCCGACCGGTAGCGGCGGCGCCACAGACACCAGGCCGGGAGGAATAATGCCGCTGCCAGCAGGCCCGAACCCCAGGCGATGGCCGGTCGGAAAAAGGCGGCGTTTTCGTGGAGCGGGATGGCATTGCTGGCGAGCAGCAGCAGGCCCAGGATATAGAAGGATACCAGCAAGGGCCGCGAAAATTTCCTCTCGATATAGCAGCGGTACCAGTACCAGCCCAACAGATATGCCGTCGGCGGGAACATCGGGGCGATATACGTGACCAGCTGGGTCTTGGAGAGGGAGAAGAAGACGAAGATAAAGGCCGCCCAGACGAAGCAGAACCGGAGTATGTCGCGGAAGGGGTCCCGCTTGTGGAACAGCCGCCGGATTGTCGGGAACAGGGCCGCCGTCCAGGGCATCATGGCGGCGAAGAGGATGGGGATGAAGAAGAAGAGACTGTTCTGTCCCGGATGTTCCGGCGCCGCGAAGCGGGTGATGTTGTGATAGCCGATGAAGGTGTCCAGGAAGACTTCGCCGTGGACCCGGTACATGAGGATATACCAGGGGAGACCGACCAGGAAGGCCAGCAGGATGCCCTGGGGAATCTTCATATGCTTCAAGAGCGGCCACTGCCGCGTCCAGGCCAGATAAATGAGCATGATGAGCGCCGGGAACGCGTAGCCGACAGGGCCTTTGGCCAGGAGCGACAGGCCGCAGAAGATATAGGCTATATAATAGTTTTTACGGTAAAAGGAAACCATGGTCACGGTCAGGGTGAACATGAGGGTCATGTCCGTGACGGCAGCCTTGCCGATATACATGAAGCCGGCACTGGTCACCAGGAACAGGGCCGACAGGAAGGCGATGGGTTTATTGAATAATTCCTTCCCCTGGACGTAGACGTACATCGTCGTTGCCATGGCCATGATGACGCTGGGCAGGCGGGATGCGATGTCAGAGACGCCGAAAAAGCTGTACGACAGCATTTCCAGCCAGTAGAAGAGCGGTGGTTTATCGTACCAGTACTGGCCGAAGATGCGCGGTGACAGCCAATCCCCAGCCAGGAGCATTTCCCGCGCCGTTTCGCCGTAGACCGGTTCGTCCGGGTCCATGAGCGGGGCAGCACCTAAAAATGGCAGCAAGATCATTGCTGCCACTAAGGCGACGGTCAGGCCGTAACGATGTGTTAAGAACCATTGTTTCATTCTGCATTTCTCCGGCGGCGTCTATGCCATACGAATACGACGGTGGCGACGACACAGACGGCGATGACGGCCATGAGGAAGATGTGGTTGTACTGTATGAGGTCCCGCCAGTGACTGCCCAGGAGGGAGCCGGCCCATACGAGGAGCAGCGTCCAGGGGATGGTGCCGATGACGGTGAAGATGGCGAATTTCCAGAAAGGATAGCGGGCGACGCCGGCCGGGAAGGAAATGAACGTGCGGACGCCGGGCAGGCAGCGGCAGATGATGACGGCAATGCCGCCGTACTTGTTGAACAAGTCTTCGGCCATGCGGAATTTACGTTCGTTGAAGAAGATGTATTTGCCATACTTTAACAAGAGCGGCCGGCCGCCATAAGAGCCGAGCCAGTAACTGATGACCGAGCCGACGAGGCCGGCGACGCAGGCTACGGCAAAGGTCGTCCAGAATGAAAAGATTTGCTGGGAAATGAGGAAGCCTGCAAATCCGAGTACGACTTCACTGGGGATGGGGATATTGGCGTTTTCCAATGCCATTGCCACGAACATCGCGATGTAGCCGTACGATTCCATGAGTTGTAATAATGTATCCAAGTAGGCACACTCCTTATCGATAATGTAAAGAAACAAACTTGCTATCTATCATAGCACAGATGGCCTGCCGGGGCTAGTGTCCGCCAGCTATTATCCCTTGCTTTTAAAGCATGGGATGTGGAACAGGGCGTAACGGCAGAGCAGATAGCCGTAGATGGCCAGGACCAGGGCCGTAATGACGACCTTGAGCCATACGGCGACGGCCAGGGGCTGTAAGAACCACATCGAATGGAGGATGATCGGTTCGCTGACGAAGAACAGGCCGTAGGAAATGCGGTGCAGCGTGTGGGACCAGGCCGAGTGCTTATCGAACTGCTGATGGAACCAGGCCGTCAGGCCAAGGACGGCGGCGACGAGCAGTAAAGCCGGCGTCAGCGCTGTCAGGATAGAGGCTCCCTTGCCGGGCATCCAGGCGGCATAGACGCCGACCATGATGGCGAAGCCGAAGAGGCTGCTGCTTTTAGGCTGATAGCCAGACGGCGTGAACCAGCGATGGCGGAAGGTGTAGACCCCTAGGGCAAAGGCAAAGAGGGACAGGACCAGCCAGTCCGGGCGGATCCGGGCGATGTAAGGGATGGCCAGGGACTGAGGCAGGAAGGCCTGACAGAGGAAGAGGGCGGCTGCCAGCAAGACGAGGAAGCCCAGCAGGAAAGGAACTGATGGCTTCGAGGCGATGCGGTGCTGCAAGACCTTATGGTTGACATGCTTGATCAGGGACAAGCCGGCAAAGAGCAGGAAGAGCCAGAGCGGGACCCACGACGTGACCGGCAGGGCTGATGTGACCAGCTGTTCTTCGATGCCGAAGAGGACTAAGACGAGGCCCGGCCAGCCCAGACGTTTCCATTTATCTTTCAAGAAGAACGATATCGTGCGGATGCGCAGGGCCGAAGCTCCGAAGTAGGCACTGATGAAGAAGACGATGGAAATGGCGACGACGGCACTCTCTTCGTAAAAGGCTGTCCAGGATTGTAGCAATAAAGCGGCCAGCGTCAATACGACGGCGGCACTGCGCAGATTATCAAAGCAAATGAAGCGGTTCATGATCATGACCTTCTTTCTCCGATGCGGGGAGAACATTTTGCTTGTTCTCTGCTGCATCTATATATTATAATACCATTATAACGTTTTCTTAACGGATGTAAAAATTATTTTGAAAGAAGTTGAGCCTCTATGATTTCTACGGAAGACAGCATCATCCGCCTGATTATGGCCCTCATCCTGGGCGGACTCATCGGTTATGAACGACAGGCCCAGAGCAAGTCGGCAGGCCTCAGGACACATACCCTGGTCTGTGTCGGCTCCTGCCTGTGCATGATCATATCTATCAATATTGCCATGGATTATTACTTCACCTTTGGCTATAATAACTCCGACCCGGAACGGATTGCAGCTCAGGTCGTATCCGGCGTCGGCTTCATCGGGGCCGGTACGATCCTGGCCAACCAGAAAGACCGCAGCGTCCGCGGCCTGACGACGGCTGCCGGCTTATGGGCCGTATCGGCCATCGGCCTCGTCGTCGGTGCCGGCTATCTCGTCATAGCCTGTGTGGCGACGGCGCTGATTTTCCTGGTCCTGACCGTCTTCGTCCGCCTCGATGCCCGCCTGGAAGGGCACTTCCGCAAGCGCTATGCCATGCACCTGGTCATGAAGAACAACATCGGCCAGGCCCGGAAACTTTCGACTTTTATCCATGACCACCACATGCATATCAAGACCTTCCATTCCCATAATGATGACGATGCACCCTTGGCCGACATCGACCTGGAACTGACGGCGGCTCATTACATGGATGAAACGGAAATCGTCAGCCAGCTCCTGGCCATGAAGGGCATCAAACAGGCGACGTTCCACGTCGATGCCGGTGCCAGACACGACAGCGAAGACCACAAATGAATATTGTATACAATATTCTTGCTGTGTATACAGTATTTTAGGCTTTTCGCTATATAAAAACTCTTTTCACAGTGCTATAATGTAGGACGTCAGGACATTTGGAGAGAACAAGTGTCCACTAAACACGAACTATTATGCAGAGAGGGGTTTTTTACGATGACGATTATGGCAGCAGCAAGCAGAGAAGGTAAGACATTACGTGACGTGGTATTCGCCGCTGGAGCGGCAGCCCGGGAAGCGGCAGCGCAGTACGGGGCGGATAAGGTCGTCAATGCGACCGTCGGCTGTTATGCCGGCGACGATGAAAAACTGGCTTGCCTGCCTGTGGTAGAACAATTATACCGCTCTCTGCCTATGAGCGATTTCATTACCTATGCACCGCCGCTGGGCCTGGAAGGCTATCGCCAGGCCGTCATCGACGAAACCTTTGAAGGCTGTCGTCCCGATGGCTATGTCGATGCTGTGGCTACGTCCGGTGGTACCGGTGCCATCCATATCGCCATTGCCAACTATTCAGAAGTCGGCGATGCCGTACTGACGACGGACTGGCGCTGGAACATTTATGACTGCCTGTGCCAGGAAATCGGCCGCGACCTGCACACCTTCTCGATGATGGACGACCAGGGCCATTTCAATACGGCGGCGTTCTCGGCTGCTGTTTCCAACATCCTGCGCCGTCAGGATTCGCTGCTCCTCATCCTCAACACGCCGGCCAACAACCCGACGGGCTTTGCCCTGTCCGATGCCGAATGGGCCGATGTCCTCGAAGTCTGCCGCCTCCATGAAAAGAATGGCAAGCGCATCAGTATCCTCGTCGATATCGCCTATATCGCCTATGCCGGGGAAAAGGACCGCGTCCGCTCGTTCATGAGACAATTCGCCGGCCTTCCGGAACACATCTTTACCATGTTCGCCTTCAGCATGTCCAAAGGCTATACTATGTATGGCCAGCGCGCCGGCGCTCTCGTCGGCTTGTCGTCGAGCAAAGCCGTTATCGAAGAGTTCGCCAATCTGGGCAAATATTCGGCCCGCACGGCCTGGTCGAACATCAACCGCGCGGCCATGACGCTCCTGACCAAGATCCGCAGCGACCGCGACCTCATGGCCCAGCTCGAATTGGAACGCATGAGTTTTGCCAAGAGCCTGCGCCGCCGTGCCGACATCTTCACCTATGAAGCCGACCGCTGCGGCCTGCCGTATGTGCCCTATAAAGGCGGCTTCTTCATCTCCATTCCGACGCAGCAATCGGCTGCCGTCTGTCAGGCCTTGGAAGCCGACCTGGTCTTTGCCGGTCCCCTGGCCCAGGGCGTCCGCCTCGGCGTCTGCTCCATCCCGGAAATCAAGATGCAGGGCCTGGCCGCCATCGTAAAGAAAGCCCTCGACCGCGTAGAAGGCAGAACCGACCTCCTCGCAGCGGGGAAATGAGTTAAAATGTTGGTGGCTCGTGACTCGTGGCTCGTGGCTAACTGCTAACCACTAACAACTTAAAAGAGGCTGTCGCATTAAGACAGCCTCTTTTTGAGCTTTAAGTTTGTAGTTTTTAGTTTGCAGCAAATGGTAAAAAAATTAAAGTCAGCTTCTACAAACTACAAACTCCGTACTACAAACTATAAAGTAAAAGGGGCTTTGCATGATGGCAAAAATCTTCGTGCGACAAGCCCTTTTTTTATTTGCAAATTCCTATCATAACCTGTATAATGAACGTATAAGCTTTTTATTATATACTACTTGAACGAAATTGTAAAGTTTTTTGAGAAAAAAAGACTCGGACGACAGACGAGGATAGGAGGATGCTACATGGATGGACTAGATCGGTTTATGGGTTGCATGTTTGGCGGCGCCGTAGGCGACGCTTTGGGGTTTGTCATTGAATTCGACGATTTGAAGACGATTCATAAGAAATACGGCCCTTATGGATTGCGCACTGTTTTAAAATCGGCTAAAAATGGCAATAAGAGCCTTATCTCAGACGATACGCAGCTGGCGTTGTTCACAGCTGACGGCATGCTCTGGGCCGACCACGACGGATTGGAACCTTCAGATGGCCTGTACCGGGCGTATATGCGCTGGTATTATACGCAGACCGAACGCATCATCCATCCGGAACAGGAAAAATGGATGAAGCGCCAGCCTCATGAAGTCGATTTCGACTACGACATCATGGGGGAAGAGGCCCTCTTTGCCCGCCGCTCTCCGGGCAAGACCTGCCTGACGTCGCTGGCGTCGGGGAAAAAATTGACCCGTCAGGAACCGCTGAACCACAGTTGTGGCAGCAGTACGGTCATGCGGGCTGCGCCTATCGGCCTGTTTTATGCCGGCGACCCGGAAAAAGCCTTTGCCGTCGGCTGCCAGGCTGCCAGCCTGACCTACGGTAGTCCGGAAGCCTATTTATCGACGGCCACGCTGAGTGCCATGATTGCCTCCCTGGCAGCTGGTAAGGATATCAGCGCTGCCCTGGGAGGGGCCCTGCGCATCCTCCAGGCTGATCCGGAAGGGACGCCGCTCATGAAGACTATCCTGCGGGCTGTCGACGAAGCCGTCACCGACCGCAATCCAGTGCGCTCCATGAAGAAGCTGGGCCTGGGCAAGAAAGCCGATGAAGCCCTGGCCCTGGCCGTATACTGCGTCCTCAGGACGGGCCATCTGAAAGACGCAGTTCTCATGGCCTGCAACCAGGATGGCGATAGCGATACGTGCGGCGCCATCTGCGGCAATATCATGGGTACCCAGGATGGGGTCCAGGCTATCCCCAAGAGCTGGCGCGGCAATTTGGAATGTGACGATTTGATCCGCAAGCTGTCGCAGTGCCTGTACGACCATCATCAGACGTCCCAGGAAGAAAGCGAAGCGGTCAGCCACTAGCACTCTCCGGCTGGGGCCTGGCGTTTCCCTCTTGACATTATGCCTGTATTCCATATAATAAAGTATATTAATTTCTTGGCGTCGTGACGATGCCGGATCGGGGGAACGAGGATGATTGAATCGATTGACCGGGCCCTGGCCGTTTTACAGCTTTTTTTAAAGGAAGAAAGGCCCCTCAGTGTGACCCGTATCAGCAAGCTGATGGACCTTCATAAGAGTACTGTCAGCCGCACTATGGATACGCTGGAGCGCCGCGGCTTTGTCCAGAAAGACAGTGAAACAGGGAAATACTGGCTGGGGCTCCAGGTCTATGCCCTGGGGATGCTCTTCCGGGAAAAGGATGCCTTCCCTAAAGTCGCCTATCCGTATGCCAAGGCCCTGTCCCTGCAGTGCAATGAAGGGGTCCATATTACGACCTTTGCCCATAATGGGGCTTCCTATCCGCAGCACATCATTTTAGAGAAGATGAAGTCGCCCAGGACGATTGATACGGCACCGCCTATCGGTGCCGTCCGTCCGGCGTATTGCTCGGCCTCGGGCAAGTGCCTCTTGGCTTTTTCACCGGAATACCTACACACTTATACGGGCTGCACGCTGCAGAAGTTTACGGAATATACCGTGACCGACTGGAGCGACCTGCTCCAGGAACTGGAGAAGATCCGCTGCCGGGGTTATGCCGTGGAACGGGAAGAAGTCGAACTCGGCATGGCATGCATTGCTGCGCCGATTTTCCATCATGGAATCATTACGGCGGCTATCAGTGTATCCGGGCCGGCAGACCGGCTAACGGCGGAAGGACGGGACCTGGCCATCGAAGCTGTCAAAAAGACGGCGGCCGACATTAGCCGGGCTTTAGATTCAAAGGAAATGTAAGGATTTCTTTAGAAAAATAAAATAATGTTTATGATGAATTGTTTGGTATAAAAATTATGCAAAATGGGAATACGCAACATGCATTTGCAGAAATGGACTTTTATGGTACAATAAGCGTGGATACTACATTCGGGTCACAAGATTGTCTGCTGTGAGGTGAAAAAATACTTTCCTTTCCATCTTACTGCTGTGTGGGAACAGCTTGGGATCTTATCCACGATTCGAGGCGAAAAAAGAATGAAAACAACAATCAGCATGGCCGCAACGACTGTACCGCGTGTGGTCCACCCGTATAAGACACGGAACGGCGGCGCTACCGTCACGGTTTTCGTGCCCTATAATTGTCACAACCATTGCCCGTTCTGCATCAACAAGGCGGAATATGAAGATATGACGGGTTTTTCTGAAGAAGCCATCTGCCAGAGCATCCGCCTGATGGACAGCTTGACGCCGTTCTGTGATTTCGTATTCACTGGCGGTGAACCTTTTGCCAATATGGAATCGCTGCAGCGCATGCTGGACTGTATTCCTGTGACACACAAGGTATATATCAATACGACGCTGCCCGTCTTTGAGAATCAGTCAGAAGACGACATCGTCGCTTTTACGGAACGCAACCGTCATAAGATCACCTGCATCAACGTATCGCGCCATATGCAGCACTATGTACAGGAATCGAATGATGGCCTCCTGAGCCGCCTGGCTGTTCCGTTCCGCATCAACTGCGTATTGTACAAGAAATATCCGGCAGACCAGCTCAAACCGTATCTGGAACGGTTCCGCAAGATTGATGGGGCATCAATCCAGTTTCGTTTCGACTATACGGAAACGACGCCGGATAATTTATATGAAGAAGGCCATGACCATATCCTTCATGACCTGAAGAAAATCGCCGATTATACGGGCCTCGACGGCTGCCGTATGCGCTGCGGTTTCCATTTCGATTACAAAGGCATGGAACTGACCTATCATAAGACCCTGCCGTACAGTACGGTCATCGAACGGGATGAACGGGACGATAAGGAATACGATATCCTCTATGATATTCTCATCAAGCAGACCGGGGCCATCCATTCCGATTGGGACGGGACGCCCTTGGACATCGAAGCCTACCGCAATGTCGTCTTTGAACCGTATGACCTCAAATGGATCCAGCGGTCGCGGACGGGCCTGAGCAAACGCCTGCCCTTCCTCAAGACGGCCTGCGCCATTTTCCATTGATTTTTTGCCGCGTGAAGGCGTTGGCCGGCATGCGTGGTTCTTTTAATTTTAGTTTGTAGTGCGGAGTTTGTAGTTTGTAGAAGATGGCTTTAAATTTAAAACCATTCGCTAAAAACTACAAACTTAAAACTCAAAAAGAGGCTGTCTTCATGCGACAGCCTCT
>OGZB01000169.1_pt1 | contig 37933 bp, 31 predicted proteins | sample 1576691 | NCBI WGS metagenome assembly OGZB01 (sample SAMEA3541479, study PRJEB24748) | human gut metagenome | biome: human gut; feature: human-associated habitat; material: faeces | place: China | collected 2012
AGGGCACGATTGTTGACGGCTCTTTTATTGAAGCGCCGAGTTCGACGAAAAACGCCGACAAAAAGCGAGATCCTGAAATGCGTTCAGCGAAGAAAGGCAGCAACTGGCACTTCGGAATGAAGATGCACATTGGTGTGGATAAAGCCACCGGAATCATCCACACGGTGGTAACGACCCCCGCTAATGTTCACGATGTGACAAAAGCGGACGAATTACGCCGCCCCGATGACTGGGAAGTAATCGGCGATTCCGGATATCTCGGTATGGAAAAGCGCGATAGTGCAGATCCTGAACGAGTAACTTATACGGCTGCGAAACGTTACAGTCAGAGAAAGAAGCTCTCGGCAGAGAGAATTGCCGACGAAAAGCTGCTGAGTTCGATTAGATGCAAGGTCGAACACGCCTTTCATCGAATTAAGGTTCAGTTCGGATATAAGAAAGTCAGATACAGAGGGCTGGCCAAAAATACGGCGCGCTTAACAATGCTGGCCTCGATTGCCAACATGTTCATCGGAAATTGCTTCGAAAATCGAACTAAGGTGAGCTTCGTCTAGGATAACTGTATCTATTGGGGAGGAAATTGATTGATTAGGCCCCAATCAACTCCTCCTGAATGGAAAATTTCGGCCAGATCCTTTGAAAATTAAGTCTCTAAAGGCCATTGGGAAGAATCAAGCATTTTACAGAGCTTCCTTAAATTTATATTCCGAGAAGGCGATTAAATAGTATTACAGGCAGTTTTGTCCGAGGTGCTAGAAATTAATTGTCTGTTTTCCGCCTCGTCTTCTTTGCCAAGTAGCGTCGAAGGTCCGTCTGAACTTTGCCCATTGCCGGTCAATCTTTTTTCCTCCGAAGTACCGGAAGTATTTTGCCAGAGGAATTGCTTCCGGGCTTCCCAAGCCGTCTACAACAATGAGACGCTTAATATTCCCAGTCTCATCACAGTAAATCATCATATTACCCGCGTGCAGATCACTGATAATGATGTTTTTTTCCTTTAGTTCTGTATAGAGCTCACGAAACAATTTTTCCAACTTTGTCAGCTGATTATCCGAGGCATCAGCAACAAATTCTTCAACGCGGAAGGCAAAAAGATTTTGCTCAGGATGATCGGCGATCAGTTCCTGTTCGATAATGACTTCATCTTTCGTCTCAAAGTCAGAGATAAAGGAGGGAATGAAAGAAGAAGAAATGCCCCGCTTCTTTAGAAATTTAAAATACTTTATCTCTCGGCGTGTCTCTTTGGAATGAATCTTTTTGCTGATTTTGAAACAAGAGAATTCGTTGTTCAAATTTCTTACGCATATTCTTTCAGCTCCGGTAGCAACCACCGGGCCAAAGAATTTAGATAATTCACTTTGCGTCTTCGTACTCATGCCCATACACTTTTATTGCTATCAGGAAGATCCTGATTCATGAAAAAATTATAAGGTAAAGGTGAAAGGATCGTTAAAAGGATAGAGGAACCGGCGCTTGTTAAATCTTCTTTGTCTGATTAAGGGCTGTGAGTAAGAGTTCTGAGCGTTGAGCGGTTGACGCTGCTGAAGGAAGAGGCTATGTGAAAGAAGCGCCCTTAGTTATGTAACTTCTTACTTGGCATATAGGACGCCCCTTTGAGGTCTAATGTGCGAGTTTTTTAGATAATTTGCGTTTTTTCCTTTCAATAAGTACTGATAAGTAGATCAGTAAAAGTTTTGTGAATCTGCCGAAATCTTTGTTTTTAAGATGCCATAATGCATATCTTCTGATGCTATTGGGGTCCTTTTTATAAACTAGCTCTTTTGAAAACCCCTTCCAAGGACTTGAGCCATAGTATTTCTGATATAAGCGCGTCGAGAAAGCTTCTGTCCACGGCTTGGAGCGGTTTGCATAATGGACAATGACGGAATCAGTTGGGCGATCTTGATCCTGTTCGCCATGGACGGTTAGCTCTTGAATGAAATTAAATTTTTTCGGAAGAATGACTCTTCTGTCTTCCAGTGCGTCATTTAGAGCCATCTGATCGGGAGATTTATATTGACGATTATTCTCAAGAACAGTAAGAGTCTTTTGAGCTATGTCGGACTCAACGTATGGTTTGACGTTAATAAGCATCATTCCTGAATTGAAGTCTCTCCTGCCATGCCGCACAGATGAACCATCTTTTGCCTTTATGTCCAGAACAACAGCGGCTAATTTGCCCTTCAAGTCTAGATCCGCAAGCTCTTTGAGGCTTCCGACACAGAGGGTGTCACCGTCAAGGTACAACATTTTGCTTAACGCAGGGAACAACTCTGGAAGGAAGATTCTGATGAAACTTGCGGGAGGAAAATGAAGAGTGGAGCGGCTAGCGGTGATTTTTTCACACTCTTTCGCCGTCAGGGAGTGAAAAAGGATTTCTGAATTCGGAGAGCAATTCAGCTGCTTGAAGTAGTCCAAATTCTTATCGGAGACGTCAACGCCCACAAGATGAACGTTCAAAGGAAGCGTTTTGTTGTTTTCCAAGACAGAGAAGGCACTAATTCCGGTCGGCAGACAGAATGCATCGTCAAAGCAGAAGAAAACATCCAATGCTTCTTTTACGTTCTTATCCTTTCTTGGGATCAAGACTGAGGAAACGATACTAGGCAGCTTTTCCGTTTCGGTGGTCATTGTGGATGTTTCTCCAGAATAAATGGATTGCAAAAAAATTCAAATAGGTGGGAATTAAGACAATTCTAGTGCTTCTTTAAGAAACGAGAACTTTCCTCTAAAACCTGTTTCAGATAAGGAGGTACAGATTGGTCTTTTGCCGGGTTGTAAGCAGGATCCAGGAAAGAAAGAACTCCGATTTCATTAATCAAAACAACCCTGTCTTTTTCTACAAAAGCATCTTTTGAGTAATTACTGACATAAACAAAAGGGTTTCTTCCACTGGGTTCAAAAAGGTCTTTGCCAACACTGTAATCAGACACAGGATTCTTGCAGCCAAGGACTCGAGGCAGCAGAGTGGGCACGACATCTAAGGCAGAAGTTCGATAGCCAATATCTATAGAAGCTTTGCCGGGCCACTTAACGATAAAAGGAATTTGTGCCTGATATTTTGTAAAGTTGCCGTTGTGTCCCCAATAGTTTTTCCCCGTATCATTGAATTCTTCTCCGTGGTCAGAAGTGATAACGATGATGGTCTTATCGATATCGATGTTCTTGCCTAAGAATGAAAGCGCACGCCCTAGATTTTTATCTGTGAAGAAGACGGAGTTTTTATACCTATTGAAATAGGGAGTCCTGTCAAAATCGTTTGAAAGCTTGATTTGGTTGACTTCTTTCCAGTAAGGTTTGAAGACGGTAAATTCTTCTGTTTCCGGAAAGATAGCCGAATGTACTGAATCTAGGAAAAGAAAGGCGAAGAAGGGCTTGTTTTTTGGCACAGACGTTAACCACTTTTCCATGTCTTCTATTGCAGATTCGTCTTTTTCAATGGGATTATTTCCTTTGGAATTTAAGCGGGCGTCCGGCAAGGTAGCAAAAACCGTCTGGTTAAATTCCGGCATTGTGAGCGGGGCAGAGGCAAAAAGGCCGATCTCGTAGCCTCGAGTCTGTAGAGCTTTAATCAAAGCAGAGCCCGATTTTGACGCTTTGGAGCTGTCCCAATATGAACCTGGAATTCCGGTAAATAGCGTGAAGATCCCGTGTCGAGTGTTAATGCCTCCAGAGTAATGGTCCTTAAAATTTATAGCATTCTTCGAAAACGCAGTGACATTAGGCATCGTTTGTTCAGTGATCATGTCAAAGCGGAGAGCATCGACAACTAAGAAAACGATGTTATAGCCTTCTCCTCCGGAGCAATCGAGCTTACTCAGAGGATAATTCATAGCGCCTTTTGCGTCTGTTTTTTTGAATGTGTATACATCTTCTCTGGAAACCAATCCTGTTTTTATCAGAAGTTTATTGAAATGCAAAGGACGACTTAAAGGTAAGTTCTCCTCAACTTTTGAGGTGTACGGGTTATGGTAGGCAAAGCCGAATCCGTACACGCCTTGGCAGACAAGCAAGCCGACGAGAGTAAAAGCAAGAAGATAAGAAGGCTTGAAGCGGGGTTGAGTATTAGAGAGTACGTTAGCCAACCAAAAACAGACGAGGGCAGCAATGAAGCAGGCTCCCATTAACAGACAGATCTGAAGAATCATGGAACCAGAGAAACTGACCACTTGACCCCCGCCAAGTAAAGTCATTTGTAGCATTGCAATATTTAAATGCAACCTGAATTGCTGATAGACGAAGCTGTCGGTCACAAAGAAAATTAAAAATACCGACAAAACGATATAAGCACAAAATTTCCCAACTTTTTTATTTACAAGAGAAATCAGGGCAAAAGGGGCGGCCAGAAGCAGGTTTAAGAAAGAGTAATAAAAAAATGAATAAGAGAAAAAATAGACAGGGCTCCATAAAGGGGCGCCTGTAAACTCATCCGGAGAGGTAAAACGGAAACTTAAAATTGAAAAAATGAGTCCAAGAAGAAGCGGAAAATAGATAAAAAACTTCATATTTTTTGTATTCATTTAAAAACCTTATTACTTCTTAGAACTCTCAGATAACTTTTCCATGGCGATAACATAACGGTAAAACGTCGTATGAAATGCAGAAACGCCGATCAGAAAGCCTCTCCATCCATCTAAAAAACCTCTTCGCAAGAAAAAATGTCGACAAAATGCCCAAGAAGCGTGACCTAACCCTCTGAACATTCCAATTTTTTTGTTTTTAGCAAGCATGGCGTCGGCACCCAGGTCCGCATATTGCATCTCTTTAGCCATAAGCGTTTTGACAGTAGGGAAAGAGTAGTGTCGGAAAGAAGATTTCAACTTCTCAACCTTCCCTGATGTAGTAAAACCTTCATGAACCTTTCGGTCGGTATAACGATATTCGCTCTTTTTAAATAAAACGGCATGTCTAAAGTCAGGATTCCAGCCGGAATGCAGAACCGGTTTTCCAAGAAGAAAAGTCAGTCTATTGGCGAGATAGGCAGAAGCAGAAGGATTTTTTAATGTCTCCTGAATTTCTTCAGCTAGCTCAGGGGTGCAAACTTCATCAGCATCAAAGCAAAGGACCCAATCAGAAGTTAGATGGTCAAGTATTCTGTTCCGGGTTGTACCGAAACCATCAAAGGGTACCTCAATTACATCGCAGCCCAATGATTTTGCGATTTCTTTAGTTTTGTCAGAAGAACCAGTGTCGGCGACCACAATTTTCGGACACCATGAAAGAGCTTGAATACAGCGGGCGATGCAGTGCTCTTCATTTTTAGTCATTATGTAAGCCGTTAAATCCGGCAGGCTTTTTATAGTTTCAGTTTGCATTTTCTTTTCTTGCTAACTCACAAACTTCAAGAAGCTTGGAGATATGTTTATCCAAAGAAAAATCGACTAAGAATTTTTCTGAAGCTCCTTTTTTGGCGGCTTCTGTCATGGAATCTTTCCGATTGAGGCAGTTTCGGATTGCTTTGTCGAGAGAATCAATTGAAAAAGGATTGAACTCTTCTTTCACAGCCTTTGAGATATAGTCTTTACAACCAAGATTTTCAGAAATCGCTACCGGTACACCCATACAGAGTGACTCGATAGGAACGAGTCCGAAAGGTTCGTAAATAGAAGCGAGGATAGAGAAGTCGGTCTGCGCATACAAAGCCGCCATATTTTTCTCATAGCCCACGTAACAAATATTCTTATAGTCTTTTCTACTAATAGGACGCCCTGCCACAGCTAAAGCAATCGGAAGGTCGGTATTTTCAAAATACTTTTCTAAGAGTTTGAACCCTTTCCTGGCGTGACTGGAAGACACAAAAAGAAATGTCGTTTTGTCCTTTAACTGTGGGAAAGAAGAAAGTCGAATTCCACATGGCTTCTCCCCCTCATCTTTTTGAGGCTTAAAAATGCTCAGGTCGACAGGAGGCGGTATCAAAAAAAGACGCGGCACAGGAATTTGGTAGTAAGTTCGGATTTCCCCTTCAACTAGCCGAGAGTGCGCTACTACATACTTTGCCTCCTGGTATGAGGCCTTTTCGAAGGGAAGAACGAATCTGTCGAAAATGCTTTTTTTCTTTCCCGTTGCCTTGAGAAAACCGGGGTGAGTTCCGCCACATATCACAACGTCTACATGTCTTGAGCGACAGCAGCCTAACATGACATCCACCGGATATTTTTTCCTTAAACCGGGAAGGAGATTAGAAATATAAAAGTCTCTTAGTCTTTTTGGCAAAAAGGAAGCATTGATTTTTACTGTCTTCACAAGAGTCGCTTCGTAAAGGCTTCTATCGATCTTTCTCGTAAAAACTGTAACTTCATGCCCCGCAGATACAAAGCCCCTGATAATATCCAGTGTGTATCGTTCCATTCCGCCGCTGTTAGCGAGGGCGTTACAGACAATCCCTATTTTCATATCTCGGTTTTAGTGTGTTGAAAGAGAGAAAACGAATTAGCGGAGGCTTTATTTTCAGTCTGGTGGGCTAACACAAGAAGGCAACCCAAGGTAGCCCAGTAGTATTTAATAACGGCAGAGTTCCCAAAATTATATTCAGTGAACCCCTGAAGGAGCAGGGCTAAAGAGCTGCCGAATATTAATACATAATAGGGCGAACATTTAAAGAAGGCGTTTTTTAGTGAAGACAAAAGAATATAGCCAAACAACAAACAAAAACCAATAAATCCGGCTACACCGTTCTCAGCAAGCATTTGAAGAAAGTTGTTGTGACAGTGGTTCTGCTTTTCTTTGGCCTCCGGCGACTTATATTCATTTAAGTACTTTGATGCGTATTGGCCAATACCAACTCCAAATACTGGATGATCTTTAAACATTTCGTAGGCTGACTCCCACATCAAGAGCCTTTCAGTATTCGACTGCATTGTTGTGCTCGTAATGCTTTCCGCTCGATTTTGAAGTTGCGGAGAATTAAAAAATACCAAAGAAGTCCCGACTGCGAAAATAACAAGAAAAAGGATCTTTTTGATGGAGTGATCATAAAGAACAGCAACTAAAGGAAGAGAGACTGCCAGCGCTAGCCATGCACCTCGAGTTCCGTTCAGAAGGAGTCCGGTAAAACCTATTAGAAAGAACATAATAGTCACGAATAAGGTTTTTCGGTCCTGTTTCCAATCCAAAAGGAAGCAAAACAATATAGGAAGCGAAGTCAGGAGAAATCCTGCTAAGGTCATTGGGTGTCCATAAAGTCCTCTTAGGCGCGGTCCGTCCCCGTGAATGATCATTCCACCGATGACGTCGAGGACGCAAGATAAGATACTCAGTGCTAAAAAGAATGACGCGTATCTTTTCTTTCCAAAAAAGAAAAGGATTATGAATAAAGGGGAGGTCCTGTAAACAAACTGGCCTAAAAATATCTTGAGTCCCTTAATCGGGGCGCCGCTTGCTAACGCCGAACAAAAGATAGTCAGCCAAAAAAATCCAAAAAGCCAAATTAACCAGTTGTTTTCTTTATAAATTGTAGTCAAAGACTGATTTGAAATTGAACCTTTGGTGCGTATTAATTGCAATACGAGGAAAAAAACAGAAAAACCGAGGGCTATGTTTGCAGCTGCAATCGAAAGACATTGGAGTAAGACAAATAAACTAAAGAAAACGAAAGCAGCCCGTTCAAGTCTTCCTAGTCCGGTTAAAAAGTTCATAGGGTCAATAGCACAAAGGCTTAGTGGACAAAATAGAGTTAATTAGATACAAAAGACAGTTTTGAATCCAACATTCTAATTGATAGGCGTTATCGAGTTCTAATTTTGAGATTTCAGCCTTAAATGTCAAAACCCGGCTTAAGGCCGGGTCTTGAGATACCAGAAGAAATTATTTCTTGGCTTTGGCTCTTCCCTTACGGGCAGGTTTCTTGGGAGCATTTACAGCATCCTTGAAAGCCTTACCTGCAGTGAACTTGGGAACCATAGCTGCTGGAATCTTGATTTCGACTCCGGTTGATGGGTTTCGGCCGGTACGCGCTTGGCGCTGGCTTGCATAGAATTTGCCAAAACCGATAACTGTATATTCTCCGCCTTCTGCAACCGTCTTCACGATTGTGTCGGTATAGGCGTTAAGAACTTTTGCGACCTCTGTTTTGGCGAGACCGGTTTCAGAAGCTACGGCTTCAATCATTTCAGTCTTGTTCATTGGAATTCTCCTATGAGAGCTGTGTCTGTTCACGTGAACTCAGTTATCTTACCCTTATTTACATTTATTTAGAAGTTTTTCAATGTCGAGTTCATAGGCTTACCGTTTTTTTTCAAAGAAAATAAAGGAGCTCTATGCAGACAATGGCGCGACTAAAGCATTGCTACCACAATTTTTTCTCAATACAAGGCTGCTTAACAAAGGGATTTTCATTTCCTTGGATTCGTTCAATTCGTTTTGTTCTCACGCACTCCCATTTCTCAACGGGATATTGCCTGTCCCAAACGTCCATTAATCTTTCTTGTTCCTTGCTCAACTTGAAAATTGGATATGCGTAAGCCATATATTTATAAGCACGGGCGATAGTGCCCCTTGCGTACTTAGGCGGTTCTGCTCTGTTGCTTGAAATTTTCATCGCACAGGAACCGAATGTGTTTTCAGCTGAGGCGGAAAGGAGCCCAAAATTTTTGTTGCCCCGTTCTGCATTAACTGCGCCGATGACGGGAAAAAGGTTATACATGTCACTTTGCATCAGCCTGAACGTGATGTTTGATTTTTCCGCGCATTTTCTTCCTTTAAAAGGAGCACCTCTGTTATCAGTGCACATTGGCGAACCTTCCCTCCATTCCGGGAAGAATCGTCCGAAGTTTTCGGCAGGTAGGACATGTTCCCATTCGACTCTGTTAGCTCTTTTTTTATGGACTTGGGTAGTGAAACCAGGGGGAAGAGAAATCCATTTGTCTTTATCAAATGGGGCGTTGCAATAAAGCGTAACGCGATGATCGAATATCACCTGATGCTCTAATATTTTTTTTGCTTTATTAAAGCTCTGGAAAGTTTCGTTTCCTCTGAAGACATCAGAACAAAATCCGTTCGGAGCTGCGGCTATACCAAAAGAAAGAGCAAAGATACTTGCAACACCACGATTAAAGAAAGAGAACAAACTAGGATGCATTATTTTTATAGTCAAGGTCTAAGGGTTATAAGGATATTTCGAGATCAAAGGGTATTTTCGCTAAAAGAGATTTCTTTAAAGGGTAAGCCGTTTCTGTCTTTTTCACTTAATAAAACGGTTGAAGCTGGAGGTATGGGCCAATCAACCCCGATGTCTTTGTCGTTCCACAAGATTCCTGCTTCGTCTTCAGGATGATAATAGTCAGTGCATTTGTATTCGAAGAAGGCTGTTTCTGAAAGAACATAAAATCCGTGTGCAAATCCTGGCGGAATCCATAGTTGATTGCATTTTTCTGCGCTTAAGACAAGGCCGAACCAATTCCCATAAGTATTGGAACCCCTCCTTAAATCTACGGCTACGTCAAAAACTTCCCCAAATATCACGGAAACAAGTTTTCCTTGCGGGAAACGTTTCTGGAAATGAAGACCTCTCAATGTGCCTCTTGAAGAGAACGAGCGATTATCCTGAACGAATTGATAATGGATTCCAGCCTCTTCATACCGTTTTTTTTGCCAAGTCTCCAAGAAAAAGCCTCTTTTATCACCAAAAACTTTGGGCTGAATTTCTAAGAGGTCTTGAATAGGTGTCTCAATTATTTGCATTTTTATTTCCGACTAGATTTAAAAGATAGCGACCGTAGGCATTTTTTTTATGAGGTTCAGCCAATTCTTTTAGCCGTTCATTGTTTATCAGTTTGTTCAGCCATGCAGCTTCTTCTGGAGAGCCGACCATTAATCCTTGTCTTTCCTGGACTGCATGTATAAACGACCCTGCTTGCAAAAGTGATTCGAAGGTTCCTGCATCGAGCCAAGCCACGCCTCTTTCTATTACCTTAACTCTTAGGCTGCCTTCAGAGAGGTAAGTTTTATTTATATCTGTTATTTCTAATTCCCCTCGTTTTGAAGGGGTAAGTGATTTGGCGATCTTAATCACTTTCGTGTCGTAAAAGTACAAACCGGGGATCGCATAAGGCGACCTTGGAAATTCCGGTTTTTCTTCTATTGAGACAGCTCTGTTTTCCTTGTCAAACTCAACGACACCGTACCGTTCCGGATCGTTTACTCGATAACCAAAAACGGTTGCGCCCGCAGGGGAAGACATGGCCTCCTTAGCTAAGTCAATAAGTCCGTTTCCGTAAAAAATGTTATCGCCGAGAATCAGGCAAGTAGGGCTGTCTTTAATAAACTCTTCGGTTATCAAAAAGGCCTCTGCAAGTCCGGTAGGTTTTTCCTGGATGAAAAATTCAAAATGACAACCTAACTGACTGCCGTCCGAAAGAAGCTTTTTAAAAAGATGCTGCTGATCAGGCGTGGTAATAATTGCAATTTCTCTTATGCCGATCTGAATTAAAGTACTCAGCGGGTAATAGATCATCGGCTTATCATAAACAGGGAGCAATTGCTTACTTATGGCCGTCGTGAGGGGAGCAAGGCGGGTACCAGAGCCTCCGGCCAAAATTATTCCCTTCCAAGAACTCATTTATCTTTCCTCATAGTTTTTCTTGATCCAATCTTGGTAATTGCCATTTTTGACATTTTTTACCCATTCTGCATTCTTCAAATACCAAAGGACAGTCTCTCGGATGCCTTGGTCAAAATTAAATTTGGGCGTCCAGCCTAAATCTTTCTTAATTTTTGAAGCATCAATGGCGTAACGAAGATCGTGTCCGGGACGGTCTTTCACAAAATGAATTTGTTCAGAATAAGATTTTCCGTCTGAGCGCGGCATTTCTTGGTCGAGAACATTGATAATTGCCGCCACAACTTCTAAATTGTTTTTTTCTGAATTTCCTCCGACGTTGTAACACTCACCCGGCATAGCTCTTTCTAGCATGAGGGATATTGCGCCGCAGTGGTCTGAAACATGCAGCCAATCACGGATGTTTTTGCCGTTTCCATAGATTGGCAAAGGCTTACCTTCGATGGCATTCAGAATCATCAAAGGTATTAATTTCTCGGGAAATTGTCTCGGTCCATAATTGTTAGAGCAATTGGATATTAGGGTCGGCAGTCCATAGGTTTCATGAAAAGCCCTGACAAAGTGGTCACTAGATGCTTTTGAGGCTGAATATGGACTATTAGGGGCGTATGGTGTGTCTTCTCTAAAGGCCGAATCTTTAAAGCCCAGAGATCCATAAACTTCGTCAGTTGAGATGTGATGAAACCGGAATCTTGTTCTTTCTTCTTGAGAAAGTGACTTCCAATACTCCAATGTCTCTAGAAGGAGGTTGGAGGTCCCGAGAACATTCGTTTTTACAAATGATTCAGGATCTACCACCGACCTATCAACATGCGTCTCTGCGGCGAAATTAACCACGGCGTCCGGACGGAATTCGGAAAGGATTTTTTGAGTTAGGATTTTGTCACCGATATCGCCTTGTATGAAGGAGTAGTTTTCGTTGTCTTGGACTGATATCAAATTATCAAGGTTACCTGAATAGGTTAACTTGTCCAGATTAAGTACTTTGTCTCCTTTTTCTATTCTGTCCAGAATGAAATTTGATCCGATAAATCCTGCACCACCAGTTATTAGTAATTTCATCAGTTTGTTCCAAGGCTAAAAATTGATTTGTCGACGGGTTTCATTGGGGAAATGAGAAAATGCTTAATGGCGTCAGGGTTGATTTCATTCCCCTCGGAAAAAACAAACATCCTGCTTGCATCATAAAAAGGCTCGTTTAGTATGCACGTTCTATTAGTAATAATCTTCGAATTGAGTGTCAGAGCCTCTGATATTCTGAAGGAATAGCCCTCACCAGGCGCTAATCGCTAGAGATCTATTACTGCACGACTTTCACTCATTAATCGTAAGTAGTTTTCGTAAGACACGATCTCTCTGTCGACCTTAAAGTCCTCCAACTCGGAGTAGGGATAGTCTACAAGTAAAATTTTGACATTTAAATTGGCCTTTTTTAATGCGCTCAACAAAGGCCTTAAAGATTTTTCTCTATCTAGGCTATATGCTGCCAAGAAACAAACATCGTATTTCTTTTTAGCATTCAGGAAATTAATAAGCTTTGAAGTGTTTACCTTGTTCATGGCATAGGGAATGCCAAATTTAGAGGAAGTGGACTGGTCATACTCAGAGATCTTGATATCGTTTGACAACGAAAAATTTTTAATCCAAGTAAATTCTTTAATTCTACTTGGTCGCAAAATGTCAAAGTATCTAACCTCTATATTTGCAAGAGGATATTTTTTTCTTAAGTACCGAAGGAGTTCAGGAGAAAAAAGCCCAACGATGAAAATTCTTTTCTTTACTTCTTTCGGTTTAACTTGAGAGATCAGCCTATTTAGAGCTTTGTTGCTCTTGGCGATCAGATTGATTGTTTCAACTCCTTCGACCACTACATCATTTTTCTTTGCATAATGGAATTTGATTAACTCAGCCCCAACGGAACCTCCGATAAAGAATAAATCTTTTTCTTTCTGCTTGTTTAAGAAAGAGTCTAATAATTTAGGTATCTTTTGCCTATAGTATTTTCTAAGTACAAAAGAAAGCAGTGCGAAACAAATTAATTTAAAGTTTCTTGTTTTCAGGAGAGAAGGAAGTTTAAAGACAACGCAAGTTACGCCGCTAGAGAAGAGTTCAGAGAAAGCAGGTAAGTTTGGTAACGGCTTTTCTTTTCCCAGGAAGGGCTCTTTTGCCGTGCAATATATTTTTCCGTTCTTTGTGTAAATATGGAGGACTGCCATAGTGTTAAATGAAATTTTTCTTTATTTTGAGTAACTTTTGAAGTTTGCGCAGGGTTATTTTAAATAACTGGATTAGTGATCGGTAAAACTATTATTAGGCTAAAGTTTATAGGCAGCCTGTAAGGGGAGATTCTAGTAACTTGTTAAGTTGCCTTAGAAAATATTATGTGATAGTTTTCTGCGCGTGTCAGCTCTTTCTTAGAGTGATTTTTTAGCTTTGAATCGCTTACTCCAATGTCTTCCTTGATTCTTCCTCCCATCAAGCCATCTCATTATCGGCCAGATATTGATGGTCTGAGGGCGATAGCAATTGTTTCGGTTGTTATTTTTCATACTTTTCCGACTCAACTCCCTGGAGGATTTGTTGGTGTAGATGTTTTTTTGTCATTTCTGGCTATCTCATTTCGACGATTATCTTTAGGTCTCTCGAAAAGGAGTCATTCAGTTTTTTAGATTTCTACGCGAGAAGGATTCGTCGAATATTTCCAGCGCTTGCCTTTCTTTTGCTTGGTGTCATATTACTTGGCTCTCTCTTTTTAACACCAGAGGAATTCAAAAATCTCGGAAAGCAGACTATTTATGGATCTGCATTTGGAGAGAACATTTTCCTTATCCGTCATTCCGGTGGTTATTGGGATACAGCTACCGAAATGAAACCTTTGATGCATTTGTGGACTTTGGCTGTTGAGGAACAATATTACATTTTCTATCCCTTACTTTGCTGGATCCTCTGGAAGGTAAAGAAAAGAGTCTTGCCGGTCCTTTGTGTCTTATGGCTGGTTTCTTTTGGTTTCGATCTTTATCAGAGTCAAACTTCATCTATTGTTGCTTTCTTTTCTCTCCATACTCGTTTCTGGGAACTTTGTACAGGATGTATTCTTGCTGCTTTAGTAAACCCTAGCATTTCTTCAAAAGGATTGGTCCAGCCCATAGCCTCAAAATTAAGAGAAGAAAGAGCACGGGAACTGGGGGGGGGTAAAATTAAGTTATTGACTAATTTTCGTGAGAAGCGCAACTCCATCGGTAGCGTCGCCGGCCTTGTATTTATTTCTGCGGGTATTCTGTTTGCAACAGGAGATGCGACTTATAGACCGCTTTTGATATTACTTCCAGTCTTCGGCACATTATTACTTATCATTTTTCGTGATTCTTGGATAAATAAAAATGTTTTGAGCTCGAGTCCCTTTGTCTTTGTTGGCCTCATCAGTTATACCTGGTATCTTTGGCATTGGCCTCTCTTGTCAATTGCTAGGAACCTTAATGGAGGAAATCTCCCTAATTACCCAACTTGTTTTTTCTTTTGTTAATCGGCTTAGCTCTTTCTCTCTTTAGTTATTTCATTATTGAAACCCCTATCCGAAAGAAAGCAATTACAAAAAAGTTAACAATTTCTCTCTCAATTTGTGTTTTCTGTTGCACCTTACTAGGTTTGCTGGTCCAAAGTCTGGACGGATTTCCAGGCAGATTAGGAGACTCCGCTGCCGCGGCTCTTTCTAGTAAGAACACTTTTCCTAAACAGAATAAATATGCAAAGGTCAAATATGGTTGTTCTGCAGATTTGGAGTTTTCTTGGGCCCCTGAAAATTCTCAGCCTTCTCTAGCTTTAATTGGAGATTCTCACGCACACCATCTAGCTTTTGGATTACAGAAAAATTGGGGCAAGCAGTTTCTTCTAATAGGCCATCCAGGTACTCCTCCTGTGAAGGGAATAATATCGTTAAAACACGAAAAAAGCAGTAAGCAGCCCTTAATGAGTAAGGCTTTGGATACTGTAATTAACGATCCCGATATAAAGACGGTGGTGTTGAGTGCCCGATGGCATTATTTTGTTAATTCCAAAAAAGGAGACTTCCAGTTATTAGATTACAAAAATGACAGTAATCTAATCACTTTGGGAAAACTTCTATCCCAAACCATTAGTGAACTCGTCATGCATAAGAAAAAAGTAATCGTGGTATTAGATGTTCCCCAGATTCCATTAAATCCGAAGAACTGTATAAAAAGTCGCCCATTGCAAACGACTGCAGGAAATTGCACCTTCCAAGAAGATCAGAGAAGAAATAATGATGCCAAAATCAACGAAATGATTGGAAAAGTTGCAAAGAACTTTTCGTCTGTCACGGTTGTTGATGCGTCAAAGGCAATATGCGATCAGGGAATTTGTTTTGTGGGAGATGGGGTAAATTCGATTTATTACCATGATGACAACCACTTAACAAATAAAGGAAGCGATCTTGTACTAAGCAAGATTCTTCAACAAGGCAAGTTCTAGTTATTTGATAGTTTTCTCCGGGCAGGCTCTGTGACCAAATTTGACTTCTTCACCTAAATTAGAGCTTGAGACCAAACTTTATCGTTCAGTCTGAGGCTCAAGAGTTTGTCTATCAATCATCGTTGGGCAGGTTTGTTACCTGTTTGGTCCACTGAGGTCTACTTTCAGCTGAAGACTGGTTTTGGAAATAAAATATGTACGCTTTGTTGGTTATAAAGAGTTATAGGGACAAAGGCAGCATTTCAAAAGTAAAGTGCTGAAGGATAATTCTTACCGAACATGTTTTATGAAGAAGGATAGTAATTTGTTCAATTTCGCTTTTGTTACTATTAACGCTCTTTTGTTAGGCCTAGGATCGCTTTGCTTGGGCCTTCGCAGCATTTTTTCTGCCGGCGTTCTTGCTGGTTGGGACAAAGGCCAACTCCTTATTTTTTCTAGCTATACCTTCGGTTTATTTACCCTTATTGCGCTAGTTTTAGGTTCAATATTCCTTGCTTATCCTTTGCTCAGAAAGAATAAAAAACTTCTCTTTGGAATTACGATTTTTCTAGATTGGATATTTCTGATCTACCTGGCTGCCGACGCTTTTATTTATCCTTTGTACCGCACACATTTGAATTTTGCAATGATTCAAATGACATTCCTCGGAGGCGGAAGAATCGTTTCGTTTTCTCTTCCGATGATATTTGAAATAGCAGCTTGGATATTAGGTTTAGGATTGCTGTCTTGGATATTTACCTTTATATCTTTCAAGTTGGCGACCTTCAAAAAGCTATCGCTCACGGCTTTGGTTCTAGTTTTAGCCGGCTTTTGTTGTTCCAACCTCTGTTACTCCTGGGGATTTGCTAATTTCAACACTCGACTTGTTTCCGTTTTTGACAAGATTCCGCTCGCTCGCCCTCTTAGGATGAACACGCAGCTTCAAAAGCTCGGATTAATCGACAAAAAAGCCATCGACGCAAGAAAGGTCTCTTTAGACGAACACGGAAAATTAAACTATCCGCTCAATCCTTTGGTGTGTAAGCCCTCAAAAGATTACAACATTCTTTTTCTGTTTGTAGACACTCTTCGGTACGACATGCTGACAGAAGAAGTTATGCCTAATACTTGGAAATTTGCCTTAAAAAATTCAAGGTTTAATAACCACTATTCGAACGGGAATAATACAAGGCACGGTATTTTTTCATTGTTTACAGGGCTCCCCGGAAATTATTGGACAGGCTCCCTGTCAAGCGGAACTCCCGGGATTTTGCTAATAGCGCTCCAGAAGAGAGGCTATGAAATAGGGATTTTTGCCGGCGCACCGTTGAATATGCCAGAGTTTCATAAGTCCATATTTGCAGGGATTTCTAATCTTCCAATCTATCCAAGAGGAAAAGGCGCTGTCGATTCCGATGCATTTGCCGTAGAAGATTTTGAAAAGTGGCAGTCTTCTCTCAAACCCGGCTCCCGCTTCTTTAGTTTCATTTTCTTCGACTCTGTGCATGCATATAGTTTTCCAAAGGAATCGAAGTACGAGGTATTTAAGCCATATTGGGGATCGATTAATCACATGGAACTGAATAATTCCTTTGATCCCGCTCCTTACCTGGCAAGATACAAAAATTCCGTCCGTTACGCCGACAACCTCATCCAAAAAGTTTTGGATTATTTAGAGGAAAAGCATCTTCTTGATGAAACGATAGTGGTTATCAGTTCTGACCACGGTGATGAATTTAATGACAATAAGCTGAATTTTTGGGGCCACGGAGGAAACTTTACGGATGCTCAAATTAAGGTCCCTCTGGTGATTCATTGGCCCGGTAAGAAACCTGCCAACATTGAATACATGACTTCACATCTCGATCTTGTACCGACCTTGCTGCCTGAGGTTCTGGGATGTGAAAACCCCACGGAAGATTATTCAGTCGGAATGTCTATCTGGAAGGAAGCGGGGCGCCGGAATTGGGTGTACTCCAAAGGATGGAGCAGAGACGCTTTTGTTGAGCCCAATAGGATTGTTCTAATCAACGCCGCAGGTGCATTGGAGTTTTTGGACAAAACTTATCGTCCGTCAAAGGATAAAACTATCCCTGCATACATTCCAGAGGTTTTGAAGGAGAATTCCAGATATCTCAAATAGATGTTTTGAGGTACTTGGCCAGTTCTTCTTTCCATTCAGGCATGGGCGCTAGCCCCAACATTTGAATGACCCTTTTCTCCAGCCGAGAATTGCTCGGCCGGGGAGCAGGGCGCACAAATTCTTTCGATGTACACGGAACCACTTTCTGGTGTAATCCAGACAATTCAAAAATGGTTTTTGCAAAGTCATACCATGTCGCGGAGCCTTCACAGGTACCGTGAACAACACCTTTGTAATCAGTTCGTAATAAGTCTTTTATGAGGTATGTCACTGCAGACGTGCTTGTCGGATTGCCTATTTGATCGTTGACAACTTTTATCTCGCTTAAATTTTTCTCGGCAAGAGAAAGCATTGTATCTACGAAATTTTTGCCATTGCTGCCGTAAAGCCATGCGATTCTGACGATCAAATGATTAGGGCAAAGCTGCCTAATGAATTGTTCTCCGGCAAATTTAGTCTGTCCGTAAACAGTTTTACCTCCATTTGCGACGTCAAATTCATGATAGGGTCGAGAAGAGTCACCTTCAAAAACATAATCTGTCGAGATACTTATTAAACGAGATCTGACCGTGCTGCAAGCGAGTGCTAAATTTCTACATCCCCATGCGTTGACCATCCAGGCGAGATCTTTTTCTGTTTCGCAGGCATCCACGCTTGTAAAAGCCGCGCTGTTTATTACGGTATCCGGCTTATTTTGTTTGCAAAAATTTAGGACTGCGTTTTCGTTAGAGATGTCGAGATCACTTCGGCCGGTCAGAAGCAGATCATGAGAAGACAGTTTCGACGCGAGTTCAGTGCCAAGCATGCCTGAAGCTCCTGTAATCCAAATTTTCATCGTTGTTTATCGCGGAGTAAAAGGGTTCAATTAGTTAGTAAGCGCCGGATCGAGAAGACAGGACTACTCTTACTGTTTTGACCAGTAAACTGATATCAAGCCAGATGTTCCAGTTTCTGACGTACCAAGCATCCAAACGAACTCGTCGAGAGTAAGAAGTATCGCTTCGACCGCTTGTCTGCCATAAGCCTGTCATCCCGGGTCTAACCATTGTGTAATCGGAAAAGAAGACGTCATATTTAATGACTTCCTCATCCACGATAGGCCTTGGGCCGACAAGACTCATTTGACCGCGAATGACATTAAAAAGCTGAGGCAATTCATCAAGCGAAGTTTTACGAAGGAATGCTCCGATCTTAGTCACTCTAGGATCATGCTTGAGTTTATGAGTCTCTTCCCACTCTTTTGCCGCTTCAGGGTTAGCCCGCAAATATTCTTGTAAGCGCCTGTCGGAGTCGACCACCATTGAGCGGAATTTATAACAGTTGAAATAAATACCGTCTTTACCGATACGCCGATGAGCGTAAAAGGCCGGTCCCGGACTTGAGGCTTTGATGGCAATGGCGATCCCTAAAAGAATCGGTGAAATCGCAATCGTCCCGACGGTTGCGACCGATAGATCGAATGCTCTCTTAAAGAATTGGTTGTACCACCGTGAGAGATTATTTTTAACGGAAATGACGACAAGATTTTCAGAATACAGTCTGTGCATTTCCATATTGGATACAGGCAGCTCCTCCGTTTCCGGTACGAAGGAAATATTCTTAACCAGAGGAAAAATTTCATCAATAAGCGTGTAAAGCCGCCGTTTGTCCATTCTTGGGGCCAGGATCAGGATGTTTTGTACTCCTGTCCGAAGAATAATTCTTGCAGCCTTGTCCGTAGAGCCGAGCCGGGGGTATTTCCCTTCGAGGGCGGTCCCAGAAGTTTTATCATCGATAATTCCTACGACTTTGATTCCAAAAAAGGAGTTTGTCGCGGAATAGTTCAAGACGCGTTTTGCAGTGTCGTCGGATCCGATGATGATCGTCGGTTCTAAAAGGATATTGGCACGGTTACAGAGGTAACGAACAAGAAGGCGAGAGCCGCAAACAAAAACGAAAACAAAACAGCCTAAGAATGCAATGAAAAGGCGCGAAACGACAGGAGCTTTGCCGGCGATAAATAAAACGACAATAGAGACGACAATGGCATAGATTACGGAGTAGAAAGTTCTCCGAATCATCTCTCCAATAGAAAGCAAACGAATATAGGTTCTGCCCCAATGGAGGAAAACCATGAAAATGAGGGGTACAAACAAGTAGAAATAAAAATTGTTCAGCTCGAACCAATCGTTCTTTCTTCCGAGTAACTCTAAAACAATGTCCCTGCCTCCGACGGCGCACCACTCGGCAATAATAATAGCCAAGTAGTCCGTAGACAACAGGAGCAGCGGCTGGAGCGTCGAACTGTACCTGTCGGTAAAAGAGATAGAGGGGTTTGCCATTTATTGCTTACTCGAAATATCTTGAACCTGAATTTTACTCCGAACCTTATTTTTGACGAATGACAGATCTGGTCCGAATCTAGGTGTGGCTGAAAGGATCATTTTTTTTTGCGATGTATTTTTGATTGAGCGATTATTGTCATCGACAAGAATTGATGTTGCGGCGTAAATCGTCGCACTGTTGGTTAGATTAGAGTCTTTAGATTAGAGTCTTTAGAATAGAGCCAAATTGTTCGTGAATAGATATGGCAAGTAAATCCAAAACGAAAACCGCATGGGTGTGTTCAGAGTGCGGATACGATGCTCCGAAATGGTTCGGACAGTGTCCTTCTTGTAAAGCCTACAACACGATGAAAGAATTCCGAATCGAAGCGGAGTCTTCTAATCGTTATGCGCGGGCAGAACAGGCCGCTGCAACTTCCTCGGCAAGAGGCAGGACAGCCCTAGCCGGGACCAGCGATATTCTCGATTTATCAGAAATTGAAGCAAAGGAAAGCCCGAGAATCTTAATCGGCTTCAGCGAACTCGAAAGGGCGCTGGGTGGAGGCTTTGTTCCAGGCTCCGTCGTGCTAATCGGCGGTGACCCCGGGATCGGAAAATCGACCTTGCTGCTCCAAGCAATGTGCAAAATGGTTGCTTTGGGTCAGGTTTGCCTTTATGCGAGCGGCGAAGAAAGTCCGACTCAGGTTGCGCTTCGCGCTCAGCGTCTCGGCGTTAATACTAAAGGTCTCAAATTTATCAGCGAAATTCAGCTTGAAAAAATTGAAGCGATTATTGAAGAAACGAGCCCGCAGTGGGTTGTGATTGACTCCATCCAAACGCTTTTCTCCGAAGATTTAAGTGCGGCGCCGGGGTCTGTTTCTCAGGTTAAAGAATGTGCAGCGCGGCTGACGAGAATTGCTAAACGAAAGGGCCTCGGCGTTATCTTCGTCGGACACGTCACAAAAGAGGGCGCTATGGCCGGCCCTCGCGTCTTGGAACACATGGTTGACACTGTTCTTTATTTTGAAGGGGATCCGGAGTCGAATTACCGTATTCTTCGCGCGTGTAAAAATCGTTTCGGTTCCGTCAACGAAATCGGTGTTTTCGGGATGACAGACAAGGGGTTGCGCGGCGTAAGAAATCCTTCGGCTCTTTTTCTGGCAGAAAGAAGAGAAGGAGTGGCGGGAAGCGTGACCTTTATTAATTTAGAGGGTACGCGCCCGATCCTTATCGAGATTCAAGCTTTGGTGGACAAATCCATGCTCCCCAATCCCAAACGCCTGACCGTTGGTACCGATGCCCAGCGTCTCACGATGCTTCTTGCAATTTTGCATCGTCATGTGACGCTTTCCACTTATGATCAGGATGTTTTTCTGAATGCTGTCGGCGGCATTAAGATCAATGAAACGGCGAGTGACTTAGCTGTGCTTATCGCGATTGTTTCTTCGATGACGAATCAGGCAGTCAGCAGTAAGACGGCGATTTTTGGGGAGGTGGGCTTAGGCGGTGAAATTCGACCGGTTTCTAGGGGGCAGGAACGTATCAAGGAAGCTTCTAAGCTTGGCTTCAAAAGAATCATTGTTCCTCTTAAGAATAAAGCAAGTGACATTCCTGATGTTGAAATCATCGGAGTAGACAATCTTAGAGATGCTGTAAAGGTTGTCTTTGGATCGAACCGTGTCAAAAACGACGAACAGATTTATCCCGATGAATAAAAGAGGCCGTCACTTGGACGGCCTCAAATAGACTGATTGATTATTTTCCGGAGAGTTTGTTCAACCGGGCAACCAATGACGATTCTTCTCCTCTCATCGGACGATGAGTTTCGCTCTTGGACGGTGAGGCCGTGGCCGGTCTGTCTTCGATGCCGGCCTGAGCATCGGCGTTAGCAAGATTTTCGTGCATGATTTCGTCCATGACGGAACCTTTTGCCGGCGTATTCTGATTTAGCTGTGTCACTGTTTCGTCTCCATTGGATTGTGGTCTGTAGGCGACAGTCCCGTACGGACCGTAAATATCTGCTCCGAGCTCGGGGACCTTTTCTCCCGGGAATCTCGGCGCGCGAAGCCCATAATAATTCGGGTACGGAGAAGATGGCAAGAGCAGCATCAGCAAAACTACAAGATTAAGAAGCGGAATTAGCTGGGCAATGACCCAAAATCCGCTGTGGTTTCTGTCGTGCAGACGCCGAACCGTAACCGTTAGGGACGGAAAGAAAATCGCTATGCAAAAAGTCAAATAAAGGCTTCCGAAAATCAAAGCGAGAATAGGATCTTTCGGAAAAACAGGTATCCCGTCAGACATTGCATCTTCCGGGATGTCAACAAGCTTAGATATGAACCAGAATGCCCATAAAATCAGAAGATTGATAATAGTGAAAGACCAATATTCAGTACGAGAAGCGCGCCCCTGAAACGTAAAATATTTACTGAAGCAGTAGCGATACCACTGGAAAAACATTTTTTACTCCTTTATTCTAGGTTCATTGTATTTGGGTTCAGTAGCATTTGCCTATCGTGGCTCCAAAACGTGCAGTCAAAAATCCTGCTTCGTTCCCTGACGAAAATCTCGGAAACCAATAAAATTTCAGAAAACATTAGGGTCCGATTTATGAGAACTATCCCAAAGCTTTTCTTTTCCGCAGCCTTAGCAGGTTCTGCACTCGTCATGGTAGGGTGTCAAACTGTAGAGCCTTACGTTTCTTATCCTTATGAAGTCACGGCTCAGAATGCTCGTATTTTGAAGCGGCTGGAAGTTAAAGATGTTGCAGTCGATCAAGTACGTGTGGTTAAGACGATGGATCTTGAATGTGCCGGAAACAATATTTCTATTCCCGGCCAGGAAGGATTTAAAACAATCAACGGAGCATTTTCTAATTATTGGCGTAATGCCTTGATGTCTGACTTGAATCAAGCCGGAATCTTGAATCAAAAAAATCCTAAGGTCAAAATCTACAACCTTATTGACAGCGTAAAGATTCAGGCTGAACCGACATTCCTGGCTTGGCGCATCAATATGGAATTGTTCTCTTCTAACGGTCACTCGATGAAACTGGATGTGGTTTACAACGCACCGACTGACGGACTGAAGAACATGCAGGACGGTTGCCGCCGGGTTGCCGAGACCTTAAATAAGGCGGTGAAGTGGTCTGTTCTTAAAGCAATCAGCGATCCAAAATTTGAAGCTATGGTTCAGCCCGGACTTGACTTCACGCCTTCTATGAAGGCTCAAAGCTTCCAGACAATTTTCCTTGGGGAAGACGAGAGCGAGCGCTGGGTTGACAAGGCGCCTAAGAAGCCTGAAAACTAATTTTCCTTCATCCTTTATTCAACGACGAAGCGGTTTGGAAAATCTCCAAACCGCTTCACTGCACTAATGTGTTTTTCTTCTTAGGCAATCTTCAGGATCGTCTCAGGGTTCTGCCACAAGTAAAAGAAACGAGTCCGTGACTGGTTGTACCAACGAGGATTGTTGAGGTACCAGTTCACAGTCTTTTTCAGGGCGTCTTCAAGGGAAGTCTTACCCTGCAATCCCAGAACGACAAGCGTAGCCTCATCCTTTGAAATGTCTGATGTAACCGGAGCAGTTGCAACTTCTTCAATTAAAGCTTGATAACGTCCGACCGGAGGAGGCAGCTCCTCATTCAAACTCTCGCAAATGACGTCGGCGGCTTCGAGATTAGAGAGAGCGCACGACGGACCAGCAAGATGATAGTGGCCCCCGATCTTGCCGTTCTTCTCAACGATGACGATCGCATCCACTACGTCCTTTACATAAACCAGATCGGAGACTTTTTCTTCCGGATTGACAACAGGAATCGTCTCGCCCTCAATTGCACGATAGATAATCATAGAGATCGGACTATCGGGCTGCTGGAAGGGACCGAATGCCGGCGGTACGAGAAGACTGTTGATGGGTAAACCGTCTGCAACGTAACCATCTAACAGCTTAAGCAAACCTGCATACATATGGCCGTAGGAGCCTAGAAGCTTGTAATGCTCGGAGACGACGACCACGATCTTGTGAATTTTTGTGTCGGTCATTCCGTTGCGCCATTCTTTGACGGTCTCAAAAAAAGTGCGGAAATTATCCAAGCTGGATTCTTCTTCCGGGTTCTTCGGTGTGATGCAGAAATAAATCGTGTCGGCAGCAGCCATGAGTAGGGCTTGGCGAATTTCTTCAGGATTGGCAATATCGCAGCGAGCAAAGCTGTGGCGGCTTTGCTGCATGAGCTCGGCAATATTGAGCAAGTTTCCGAGACCGGAAAGATTGTCAAAATTGAAGACTTGCTGTCCGTCTTCAATGAGCTGGTATACAAGGTTAGTGCCAATAAAGCCGGCACCACCAAAGACTGCTGAACGATTGCTCACTTTTTTCTCCTTATTTGTAATTTTAAGTGGGCTCCCCACAATCGCAATTGGTATTTGTCAGTTAGGCTTGACCCTAACTGAAGGGAAATTAAGCGGTATTTGTTCTTTTTTATGAACATTTCGGGATTTCCCTTAAACCAAACAAATCACTTAAACGCCGTTTAGAAACCCCTCTTTCTTCTGTACGGCGAGCCGAAAATTCCTAACATTTAACAAAAAGGTCAGTGAAAAGTGTTCAAGGTTACACTATTTTTGCTTGCTAAAACTTTAATTCGATAAAGGAGCCGACAAGGTGCCTTGGAGCTAATCAAGGAAACAGCCATCGAATAATTAATAAAGATTGAAACTGGGTAATTGTATAAACAACAAGAGTTTTTTTCATTTGCTGGAATGAAAATAAAAGATTGCTTTTCATTCGAGCAGGGATCTATCTTTAATGACTTGGGAAAATTGCAAATGATCCACCCGGATTAAGTTTGTCTAATCTATTCCCTGAGGTGCCTTCTTTCCTGAGCATCGGTCAATTGAACTCCTTGGTTGCGGTTACTTTTAATTTTCAAACAAAGGTCGGAATTTCGAGGGTTACTTCTAAAGAGAAAAATAGGATAATATTCACAATTTCCTACCGGTGCGAGCTTTTTCTCTAGAAATGTCTGAAGGATTTTTGTCAAAAACAGCATTATCTCCAGTGAATTCATCTCCTAAAGTCGCAATTGTTATTCCTGTGTGCGACGTAGCCCCATACCTCGAGGACTGTTTGGATTCAGTGCTTAGACAGACATTTTCTAATTTCCAGATTTTTGCTGTAGATGATAAATCCTCTGACAGTTCACCCTCAATTCTTAAAAAATATATTGAAGAGGACGATCGGGTGTCAGCCTTATTCTTAGATCAAAGAAAAGGAGTATCCAATGCAAGAAATGAGGCTTTGGAGCAGATAGAGACTGCAGCAGAATTCGACTATGTTGCCTTCGTTGACAGTGATGATATTGTGGAACCTGCCTATCTAGAAAACCTTGTCAAGAAGTCAGTTGAGACCTCTTCCGATATAACGGTTTGTGGCTTCTTTAACTTTTCTGACGATGCGGAAGGTGTAGAAAATCTTGTGTCTTACCCAAATGAAGAGTTTGAGCAAGAAGACTTTATAGAACATGTTTTCGCCCGCGGCCGGTGGACCAAAAGCATAGGAGGGGGGAATGGTGTGGAAGGTTCTTTTTTCTGCACATGCAATAAAAGGTTGCCGCTTTCCTAGCGATGTCAAGATAGTAGAAGATGAAGTGTTCTGTGTGAACGCTGCCATCAGATCGAGAAAATTTGCTTATGTACCCTTAGCGCTGTATGGTCACCGAAGTAGGGGCGGTTCCCTTACTTGTGACAAAAATATAGCTGCTGAGAGAGTAAAAGCTCGGTTGATTTCTTTAGAAATGGGTAAAGCTTTGTCTGAGTATGCTCAGTTAATCATGGCATCAGCATTGGCTGACGCCTCAGTAAAAGCGTTTCAATGTTCACAGCAAATTCTCGAAAATCAGCTCCTGCCTTATAAACAACTCATTCTTAAAGCGGCAGAAAAAGGGTTAGTTCGAAAAAGAAGCGCTTCGAAGTTTCTCTTATTTTGCAACTTTCCGACTCTGTCTAAAGTCTTTGTGAAATCTCGAAATTTACTTATTGTATTGAGGGGTATATTTTTTGGAAAAAGAAAGTCCTAGGCTTTGCCGAGCAAAGAGTCATAAAAACTGATGGTTCCTGCAAAAGAGAGCTCTTTTTTGCGAAGGTCATATACTAGCAAAGCGACCGTCCTATTTTTCCACACAGACCAAAAGCTGCTTAATTTCAAGATAATCTCTCTTTTAAACAAATTCGTACTTTCTTTAGTTTTTAAAGAACAAGTTGTTACATTGGTTGAGAACCTTCAGAATCTTTTCCAAATCTTTCTTTAGTCCGTTTGTGAGTTGACTTGCCTCATCTTTCAGTGAAGCTGTGGTAGTGTGGCAAAGTCATTATTGTTTCTTTCGGAATTCAAGAATGTTTAGAAAGATTATGGTCGCTACTGTTTTAGCCGCTGCCGCGATTGGTGCCAATGCGGAAGAATTTGCCTTGAAACCTGCCCAGAAAGGCATGGAAATCAACTTGCCGGTCACAATTCTGAAGAGTTTTCCCAACGACAAAGCCTCCATCACGCTCTCTGCGATGTCCGAGGCTAAAGACTTAGCAACGGCACAAAGCGAAGTCAATAAGACAATGGCAGAAGCTCAGAAAGCCATTAAAGACTTTTCCTCGATGGCAAAACTCCGCAACGGCGGCTACTACACCCAGCCGATTTATACAAATCCGAAAAAAGGCGAGGCACCTGTGATTGCAGGTTGGCGCGCTCGTCAGAACCTCATCATTGAAACGGAAGACGTCAACGGCGTTGCATCATTGGTCCAAGTGGGCCAGCAGTCGAAACTTGCTCTTGAAAACGTTTCATATTCTCTAAGTGAGGAAGCGAAAGCTGCAGCACAGGATCAGCTCTCAAAAGATGTGATCGATGCCTTAAATAAGAAGGCTGAATCCATCGCAGTAGCAATGAAAGTTGCGCCTGATGCTCTTCGTATTGAAAAGCTGAATTTCAATTCGTTTGATTTCGCACCGGAGGGGGCAGTATTTGCGGCCAGAGCTATGGGTGCAAACGCTGCGTTTAAGACTGTGGAGACACCTGTTTTTGAAGCTGGAACATCCAACCTCTCGATGTCGGTGTCAGCTGTCTTGAAGACGGAAGGCGCCGAGTAGTTTTCTGCATTCACCGACCATTCACGGCTTGAAACGTATTAATCCAAAGAAATTTGTCTAAAATAGGCCGTTAAAAGGGGAGGGCCGTCCGCCTTCTCCTTTCCGAAAAATAAACCTATTAAGGAGAAAAGGTTTGAAATCAAATTCTTCATATCCCATCCTAGCTAAAGAAGGTTGGGGAATCATCGGCGCCGCGATCTTTATTACGCTGTTAGTATGGTGGCTGATCGGAGGATTCATTTCCTTCATTTTCTTTGTCCTTTTGGTCTTTGTCATACAGTTTTTCCGTGATCCTCCTAGAGCGATCAGTCAGACTCCGCATAGCGTTCTTTCAGGAGCTGACGGAAGAATCTGCAAAGTTCAAAAAGTCGAGAATCCCTACACCGGCAAGGAAGAAATTCTTATTTCGACCTTCATGAATGTGTTCAACATTCACTCCAACCGCAGCCCGATCGGGGGTACTGTTGAGGCTATTTATTACAAACCCGGCAAATTCTTGAATGCCGACCTCGATAAGGCCAGCATGGAAAACGAACGCAACGCCATCATCATCAAGTCTGATGAAGGCCTTGTGATTACCTGCGTTCAGATCGCCGGCTTGATTGCCCGCCGCATTATCTGCCATCTCCATATCGGTCAGGAAGTTACTCGCGGCGAACGCTTCGGTTTTATCCGTTTCGGTTCCCGTGTCGACGTCTACGTTCCTCTCAACTCTGAAGTTCTCGTTTTCGTGGGCCAGAAGGTTCGCGCAGCGGACACCGTCCTTGCTCTCCTGAATCCTCAGGAAGAAGAAAAACCGGAAACTCCGGTCGAAGCTCCCGCTGTTGAAGCCGTAGAAGTGACCGAAGTTGCTGCAACTGCTGACGCTGCTCCTGCTGCCGAAACAAAAACGACAGAAGAGAAGACTCAGCAGCAGGCTTAATCAGAAGGAGAACGCTTAAATGCCTTTACAGCGAGATAAAGCCAAACCGTTTCATGCCCGTCGGAATTTTCGTCCGCATCCTCGCGTGACACCGAAGGCCATCGTTCGCGAACGCATTGACACCGTCCGCAAGAAGGGGATCTATCTGCTTCCGAACCTGTTTACGCTTTCGAGTTTGTTCTCAGGCTTCTATGCCGTCATCATTGCGATGGCAGGCGACTTTGAAAAAGCCGCTATTGCGATTTTCGTGTCCATGATCCTGGACGGATGTGACGGCCGTGTGGCCCGTCTGACTCACACTCAGAGCTCTTTCGGTGTCCAGTTCGACTCTTTAGCCGATATGTGTGCTTTCGGCATGGCGCCGGCGATGGTGGTTTATCAGTGGGCTCTTCACGACTTAGGTCGTTTGGGCTGGGCCGCCGCCTTCGTATACTGCGCCGGTGCGGCACTTCGCCTGGCTCGCTTCAATGCCAACGTGGATGTTGTTGACAAGGGCTTCTTCCAGGGTCTTCCTTCTCCTGCAGCCGCTGCTTTAGTCGCAGGTTTTGTGTGGCTTGCGGTTGACCAGAGAATGCCAGTTAACAGCGACTGGCTGCCGTGGCTCGCAATGGTTATTACGGTTTATGCCGGTCTTACCATGGTCTGCAACGCACCGTTCTACTCCGGCAAGAGCTTCCATTACGGTAAGAGCGTTCCTTTCTGGGTGCTGATCGCAGCGGTGATTCTGTTGTTTGTACTTTCAACGGATCCGGCTCTGATGGTCTTTATCCTATTCTGCTTGTACGCACTTTCCGGTTTTGCTTATCAGTTCTACCTCTGGTACACAGGTCAGCCGAATCCGGTTATTCCGCATCGCTCTGAAGTGGAATTAGACGAGCCTGCAGATCGGGTCAAGTAATCTGATTATCGTACCTACAAACCCGAGTCAAACTCGGGTTTTTTACTACGATAAAAGTTATATTTTGATATAATTTAATAAGAAAGGAGTATTGAAAATGACCACTTTAACACTTCGAAAAGTTGGCGGATCCACCATGCTTGCCCTTTCTCCTGCACTTCTTCAAATTTTGGGACGGAGAGCTGGAGAACAAGTTGTTATAAAAGTAGAGAGTGGGCGTCTGATCATTGAACCTAAGGTTGCTAGAAGAAGGGTTTCCAAATATAACCTTTCTGACCTCTTGAAAGAGCAAGAAAAAATACAAGCTGAGTTAGACAAAGACCGTGACTGGGTGACAAAAAAACGTCCCGTTGGAGAAGAAATTTTATGAGAAAGTTCTTTGACCGAGGAGACGTTGTTTTCCTTGACTTTGATCCCTCTCTGGGACATGAACAAAAAGGACGGAGGCCTGCACTGATTCTTACAAAAAAGATTTTCAATGAACAATTGCGAGTGGCTTGTGTTGCGCCGATCACTGGAGGAGGCTCTCTGGCTAGAGACTGCGGCTTCGCTGTTACTTTGCAAGGAACAGGGCTAGAAACAACTGGTATTGTTCGTTGCGATCAAATCCAAACTCTTGATTTATCCGTTAGAAATTGCCAATTGATAGAGAAGGCTCCCGATTATTTAATTGATGAAGTTCTCGACAGAGTGATCAGTCTCTTTGATTAATAACTAAAGATTTTTCCGTAATTTATTTTTGGAAGTATGGGCTTTAAGCTTCCAAGCAAACTAAAATAAAAAACAGATTTCACTCGAAAAAGGTGCAATTCTTCAGGCACTATCGGGGATGCAGCAGGAGGCTCCGGCAAGGAGAATGCATTTGCTCGAAAGCATCGCTGTCTATGGGTAAGGCAGAGACGTTTATGCCGCATTTCAGTGATGCTCAGATCTCAACAATTTTTGTGGCCAGATACAACAATGACAACTGCAAGAGACAAGCTTTTTATTTTCGATACAACCCTTCGTGACGGAGAACAAAGTCCGGGCGCAAGCATGAGCCCGCAAGACAAACTCCGTATCGCCAAGCAGCTTGAATTCCTGGGTGTTGATGTGATTGAGGCAGGTTTTGCTGCCGCCTCTCCCGGAGACTTTGAATCCATCTGCGCAATCTCCAAGGTAATTCGTAACTCTACGGTTTGTTCGCTTGCCCGGGCAAATCCTTCCGATGTGAGAAAAGCCGGAGAGGCCATTGCCGCAGCCCCGAGACGCCGTATCCATACGTTCATTGCGACTTCTCCCCTTCACATGGAAAAGAAGCTCAATATGACGCCGGAGCAGGTCATCTCCCGTGCCGTTGAAGCGATTCGCATCGCAAAGGAATACACCGACGACATCGAATTTTCCTGCGAAGATGCTTCTCGCTCCCAGCCTGAGTTCTTGTATCGCATCATTGAGGCGGCAATTCGAGAAGGCGCAACGACGATCAATATTCCGGATACTGTCGGATATGCTGTTCCGTCCGAGTTCGGCGCCTTTGTTCGCGATCTGCGGGAACACGTCTATAACTCTGATCAGGCTGTTTGGTCCGTTCACTGCCATAACGACCTCGGACTTGCCGTAGCCAACTCTTTGTCCGGCGTGATCCACGGCGGCGCTCGTCAGATCGAATGTTCTATCAACGGTCTTGGCGAAAGAGCCGGCAACTGTGCTCTAGAAGAAGTCGTCATGGCGGTTAAGACCCGAAATGACTTCTTTAAGCTCGGTGTCGACATCAACACGCGTCAGCTGGTTCCGACTTCTAAACTTGTTTCTTCTGTGACCGGTTTCCCGATCCAGCCGAACAAAGCGGTTGTCGGTTCCAATGCTTTCTCGCATGCGTCCGGAATTCATCAGGACGGCGTGATCAAACATCGCGAAACCTACGAAATCATGACCGCGGAAGATGTCGGCTGGACAAGCAATCGTATGGTTCTCGGCAAGCTTTCCGGAAGAAGTGCTTTCCGCCAGCGTGTCCGTGAGCTTGGCATTCCTACAAAGAGTGAAGCCGAGATCGATGACGCCTTTGCACGATTCAAAGATTTGGCAGATAGAAAAGTCCAGATCTTTGACGAAGATATTCAGTCTCTCTTCGATGCGAAGAATATCCAGCCTCAGGAAATTTCCTTCGTTTCTCTGAAACAGGAAAGCCAGACGGGCAAGACACCGGTTGCTGAAGTGACCTATATGGATCACGGAGAACAAAGGGTGGGGCGTGCCGAAGGCAACGGTCCTGTCGACGCAACATTCCAGGCTATTGAAAGCTGTGCCAAGAGCGGCGCAGAACTTTTGCTCTTCTCGATTAACGCTCTGACCAAGGGTGCCGAAGCTCAAGGCGAAGTGACGGTTCGCTTGTCTGTCGGCGGCCGAGTCGTTAATGGCAACGGATCGGACCCCGATGTGCTGGCGGCTTCCGCTAAGGCCTACTTAGACGCCTTGAATAAGCTGGCTAAAGTTGAAGAGCGCAAGAATCCTCAGTTCGATCATGAGCCGACTCCGTAAGAGCTGACTTACGAGTAGATTGACAGACGGGCGCTTCGGCGCCCGTCGCTGTAAGGAGAAACACAATGGCTTCAGACGCAGAAATGGCTTCCTATATTGCGGACATGCTCAATCCTTTGGGAGAGGTTCGGATTAAGAGAATGTTCGGAGAATACTGTTTCTACGTGAATGAGAAACCCGTCGGCTTTTTGTGCGATAACGAAGTTCTCGTTAAGACGAATGCAGAAATGAGAACCCTGTATCCTGAGATGCCGCAAAAGCTGCTTTTTGACGGAGCGGTCAATCCGATGTGGCTGATTGACAACCCGGACGATCGAGAAGCCGTCGAACGATACTTCGGTATTGCGGTAAAGATGCTCCCGGCACCCAAACCGAAGAAGCCGAGAGCGTTAAGGAAGCCCGCAAAAACACGAAAGTATCGGGACGGAGAAGGGTCGCCGTTGAATGATCCTGCCGTAATGGGCGACGAAACGACAGAAAACAGTGACTAAAAGTTAAGGATCTGATGGAAAACGAGGAGAAGAATGGATTTTTTAGATATAATCTCGACTCGTTTTAAACACGCTCCGGCGTATTTTCCGTCGGAGTCGCTCGTAACGCCGAAAGGCAAAGGAAAATAAAATGGCACAGACTACTGCTCAAAAAGCTGAAATCATCGAGAAGTTCGCTCAGTCCAAGGGTGACACCGGATCTCCTCAGGTTCAGGTTGCTCTTCTGACCGCTCGTATCAACGAACTCACAGAGCACTTCAAAGTTAACCCGAAAGACCACCACAGCCGTCGCGGTCTTTTGAAGATGGTTTCCCGCCGTCGTAAGCTCCTTGACTACCTCAAGGGTCGTGACCTCGCAGCTTACAAGGCTTTGATCGAAGCCCTCAACCTGCGTAAGTAATCTTACCGGCATACCGATGAGCAGCGGTCCGCGGTTTTGTTACCGTTGACCGCTGTGTTTGTTTTTACAGATAAGATTTTTTTAAAAACCGGAACGTACGCGCGTTGCTGTATGTACGTAAGGCGGTCAGGACCGCCGAGTCGTAGATACCGCAATGTGCAGTTCCAAACATAAGGAAAAGAACGACATGACGATGTTCAATAAAATAGTCAAGTCCTTTAAGTACGGCGACCACAACGTCCGTCTTGAAACCGGCGAAATCGCTCGCCAGGCCTCCGGCGCCGTGATCTGCGACATGGACGACACCGTTGTATTAGCCACCGTTGTTGCAAAGAAAGAAATTAAACCGGGTCAGGATTTCTTCCCTCTGACCGTTGATTACATTGAAAAGACTTACGCTGCCGGCCGGATTCCGGGAGGCTTCTTCAAGCGCGAAGGCCGTCCGAGCGAAAAAGAAACGCTCACTTCCCGCCTGATCGACCGTCCGATCCGTCCGCTGTTCCCGGAAGGCTTCTTCAATGAAGTTCAGATCATTATTCACGTCCTTTCCGTGAACCCCGAAGTTGATCCCGACATTCCTTCCATGATCGCAGCATCTGCAGCTCTGGCTGTTTCCGGCGTACCCTTCAACGGCCCGATTGCAGCCGCCCGCGTCGGCTACATTAACAACGAATACGTTCTCTGCCCGAACCTTTCTCAGATGAAAGATTCCAAGCTCGACCTCGTCGTTGCCGGCACGGAACGCGCCGTCCTGATGGTTGAGTCCGAAGCTGATCAGCTCTCTGAAGAAGTCATGCTCGGCGCCGTAATGTTCGGCCACGAAAAAATGCAGGTTGTTATCGAAGCCATCGACGAACTCGTTGAAGAAGGCGGCAAACCGCTGTGGGACTGGGCTCCTGCAGAACGCAACCAGCAGCTCGTTGCACTCATTAATCAGGTTGTCGGCAACCGTATTCATGAAGCTTACGAACACCGCAGCAAGCAGGACCGCAACGAATGCCTGCGCGCGATCTATGATGACGTTAACGAGAAAGTTAACGCAGCCGTTGAAGTCGGCGAACTTGCCGATATCGGTGAGAACGAAGTCGCCAACATTCTCTTTGAAATGGAAGCTGCTCACGTTCGCGGCAAGATTCTTTCCGGCGAACCGCGTATCGACGGCCGCGACACCCGTACCGTTCGTCCGATCGAAATTCGCACCGGCGTTCTTCCGCGTGCTCACGGCTCTGCGCTCTTCACCCGCGGTGAAACCCAGGCTCTGGTTGTCACAACTCTGGGCACCAAACAGGACGAACAGATCGTTGACGGTCTGACCGGAGAGCAGCGTGAACGCTTCATGCTTCACTACAACATGCCTCCGTTTGCTACCGGCGAAACCGGCCGCGTCGGCTCTCCGAAGAGACGCGAAATCGGTCACGGCCGTCTGGCTAAACGCGCCCTGACTGCCGTTCTGCCGAACGAAGAAGATTTCCAGTACACCATGCGTGTGGTTTCCGAAATCTGCGAATCCAATGGTTCTTCTTCCATGGCCAGCGTCTGCGGCGGCTGCCTGTCTCTGCTTGATGCCGGCGTGCCTCTGAAAGACTTCGTGGCCGGTGTGGCCATGGGCCTGATCAAGGAAGGCAATAAGTTTGCCGTTTTGACCGATATTCTCGGTGACGAAGACCACCTCGGCGATATGGACTTCAAGGTTGCCGGTACCGATCACGGCGTGACCGCTCTGCAGATGGACATCAAGATTGAAGGCATCAGCAAGGAAATCATGCAGGTCGCTCTGGCTCAGGCTAAGGAAGGCCGTATGCACATTCTCGGCAAGATGCACGAAGCCGTTGAAGGTCCGAAGACAGAACTTTCTCCATACGCTCCGCGTCTGGTTTCCTTCAAGATCAATCCGGATAAGATCCGTGACGTGATCGGCAAGGGCGGCGCTGTGATTCGTGCTCTGACGGAAGAAACCGGCACTCAGATCAACATCGAAGACGACGGTACCGTTACCATCGCTTCCGTTGACGAAGCCGCTGGTGCAGAAGCCCGCCGTCGTGTTGAAGAGCTTGCCGCTACCGTTGAAGTCGGTAAGGTTTACGAAGGCAAGGTTCAGAGACTGCTCGACTTCGGCGCTATCGTTCAGGTTCTGCCGGGCCGCGACGGTCTGCTGCACATCAGCCAGATCGCGCATGAACGCGTCAACCAGGTCAGCGACTACCTCAAGGAAGGCCAAATCGTTCACGTGAAGGTTCTTGAGATCGATGACAAGGATCGTATCCGTCTTTCCATGAAGGCTTTGATTGAAAAGCCCGAACACAAGGAAAAGAAGGAAGAAGCTGCTCAGCAGGAAGGCAATCCTGACATCATCAAAGGCTAATTCCCTTTGATTCTGAAATAGCTAAATAACAAAACCGGCGGCCAAGACCGCCGGTTTTGTCTTTCAATTTGTTGCGAAATCCTGTAATGACTGCTTCAGGTCTCTTTGCCATAATTCTGCGATTCACTGATGCAATCTGAAGAAAAAGTAATGAAATTGAACGGAAACTCTCTCGATGAAGTACTGAAGAAGGAAACTTTATCCGATGAGGATATCGTGTTCCTGCTCGGACTGACGGATCCTGAAGACTGCACAAAACTTCAGCAGGCTGCCTATGAGACGACGACCGAGCTGATGGGCAATAAGGTTTATTACCGAGGCCTCATTGAAGTCTCTAATGTCTGCACGGTTGACTGCCGTTACTGCGGTATCCGCAAAGACAATCACGTTGTCAGCCGATACACGCTGACCAAAGAAGAAATTCTGAGCGCAGCGTTGTTTGCGGCAGAAAACGGCTACGGAAGCATCTGTCTTCAGGCCGGTGAACGAAACGATCCGAAGTTCGTTTCGTTCATCTCTGAGTGTTTGAGAGAGATTCATCGCAAAACCGTTTCGAAAAACCTTCCCAACGGTCTAGGAATTACTTTGAGTCTCGGCGACCAAACGAAAGATGTGTACGAGGAGTGGGCGCAGGCAAGCGGCAACCGAAAGAATCTTCGTTATCTGGCGCGCTTTGAAAGCTCCAATCATGAGCTCTTTGATTTTCTTCATAACGTTCCCCACAAGAAGTCGAAACAACTGGAGCACCGTCTGCAGTGCCTGCAGTGGCTTAAAGAATGCGGTTATCAAGTGGGTACCGGCGTGATGATCGGCATTCCCGGGCAGACTTTGAAAGACTTGTGCGCGGATATTCGTTTGTTCCAAAAACTTGAAGCCGACATGATCGGTATGGGTCCGTACCTCATGAGCGAGGGCGGGGATCTCAAGTCTTTGGGTCAAACCGAAAACAAGCAGCTTTTCCAGCTTTCTTTGAACATGATTGCGGTCACGCGTTTGGTGATGGGCAATATCAATATTGCCGCCGCGACGGCGATGCAGGTTTTGGATCCTCAGGGCAGAGAAACCGCGATTTCTTACGGCGCCAATGTCGTGATGCCGAATCTTACTCCGCTGCAGTATCGAGAGGGATATCAGCTGTATGACAAGAAACCGGGACTCAAAGACGACCCGGAAACCTTCGGTCTGAAGCTTGAAGAACGCATTCAATCCAAGGGCAGAGAAGTCGGCTGGAATCTTTCGGGATCGTCGAGAAAGTGGCTGAACCGCACTGGCAACTCGCAGGAAGGCTACGACGGCAACAAGAGTGCGAGCGCGCAGTCCATGCTGTGGATTAAATCAACTGAATCGTAAAACTACGAGTAAAATTCGATATTTAGTTTCTACAACAGAGTATTGGAGTTATCTGATGCGCAGAAGTTTGGTGATTGCCAATTGGAAGATGAACGGCTCGGTCGATTTCATTGACCAATGGACGAACGTCTTCACAACTTTTTCTCCCGTGAACACCGAATTAGCCGTGTGTCCGCCTTTTGTCTACATTCGCTATCTCCAGCAGAAGTTTTTGACAAGCGCACTGGATATCAATGTCGGCGCGCAGGACTGCTCCGTTCATGAATCTGGTGCTTTTACGGGGGAAGTGAGCGCAGGGATGCTGGCCGATGTTAAATGCCCCTGGGTCATTGTCGGACATTCGGAGAGAAGACAGTATCACGGAGAAACCAACGAAATCGTTGCGGCAAAAGCCAAGATTGCCATCGAGCACGGACTGCGTCCGATTGTCTGCGTCGGAGAGACGCTCGAAGAGCGTGAAAGCGGACGGACAAGCGACGTTGTGATCGGACAGCTCAATGCCGTTCTGGATGTTATCGGGCCGGAAGCTTTAGTTACCGGAGCGGTAGCTTACGAGCCTATTTGGGCCATCGGAACCGGCAAAACCGCCACGCCTCAGCAAGCTCAATTAGTTCACGCGGAACTGAGGGATAGTGTAGAATCTCGGGATTCTCAAGCTGCTTCCGCGCTCAGAATTATTTACGGCGGATCCGTCAAGCCGTCCAATGCGGCAGAGCTTTTTGCCTGCAATGACATTGACGGAGGCTTGGTCGGCGGAGCTTCTTTGAAAGCAGCGGATTTTTATGCCATTGCCCAGGCCGCCAGCGGAATAGGGCTGATTTAATAAACGGATACAATTTATTATGCATTTACTGATTACGGTTGCGGTTGTTCTGCAGGTGATTTCTGCAGTTGCAATCATTGTTTTAGTGCTGCTTCAGCACGGTAAAGGCGCCGACATGGGCGCAGCCTTCGGCGGCGGTGCTTCCGGCTCTCTTTTCGGAGCCACAGGAAGCGCCAACTTCCTTTCCCGTTCTACCGCAGTTGCTTCCACCATTTTCTTCTGCGCTACCTTAGCGCTGACATTCGGCGGTCAGGTTCGCAAGGCTCCTGCTGCAGGCGGTGTTCTGTCTACTGTTACGACTGAACAGAAGGCTCCGGCTCAGCCCGCATCCCCTGTTCCTGCGACTAATACTAGTGATTTCACTAATAAGCCTGCACAAAATCAAATTCCGAGGTAGAATGTCGTCTTTCGGTTCTGATGAAAACGGAAACGAAAGAAAAAGTTGAAAGAAGTGCCTTCGTGGTGAAATTGGTAGACACGCCATCTTGAGGGGGTGGTGACGAAAGTCGTATGAGTTCGAGTCTCATCGAAGGCACCAAAAAATTAAATTGCTAAGCCGTCGTGGTGAAATTGGTAGACACGCCATCTTGAGGGGGTGGTGACGAAAGTCGTGTGAGTTCGAGTCTCACCGACGGCACTGCCAGAGCCTCATCAATTTCTTCGCCTTTATCTTTAGCTTTTTTAAATTTTTCTTCCATGGCAATTGCCGCACCAGCAATAAAACTGACAACTGCAGGAGTCGTATTAAAAATAGCTAAATGTCTTTTTAAAGCATCTGAAATATCTTTTTTATTCTTATATAACTTTTTTAATGCTGGAATCATCATGTAAGCAAAACCAACATTTTGCATACGTTCAAAACAAAAACATGCTTGCAAAGGAAATGTTCGCCAAAATGTTTTTCTATATACATCTGGTGTCATAACCGTATCTTGAGTTTCGAGTTCTTTATTTTCCATTATAATTCTCCTCCTAAATCATCAGAGATCATATCAACAGAATTGTTATGATTCTTATTAGAGATTGTATATTGATAAATTGTATAAGCTATTGCAGTTCCAACAACAGCTGCTCCCACTGTATTAACAGAGAATAATGCTGTCATCGCCCATCCAATAAAGAAAAATGCCGCATTTTTCTTATCAAATAATAATTGCATTAAAATTGCAATACCTAAAGCTGGTAACATACCACTTGCTGCATTTAACCCATCTGTGACAAATTGAGGAATCATTTTAACAAATGCACCAATAACTGAAGATCCTAAAAATGCGCCTAAAAATACTAATAAGAAATAACTTACAAAAAATAAAATTGCGCCTCCCCATAAAGCTTTATCAATTCCAGAAAAATCCGCATTTTCAGCAGCTTTATCTGCCATATGTACAAAATAACCATTAGCAGTTCTTACAAAAAATACCCACCAATTGTCCTAATGTAGCAATCGGTAAAGCTAAAGCAACCGCTGCTGAGACATCTAACTTAGATACAATTGCAAATGCTGTTGCCAAAATTGCACCAGAAACTGTATCAGGTGGTGTAGCAGAACCAATTCCAACA
>OGZB01000213.1_pt1 | contig 35122 bp, 34 predicted proteins | sample 1576691 | NCBI WGS metagenome assembly OGZB01 (sample SAMEA3541479, study PRJEB24748) | human gut metagenome | biome: human gut; feature: human-associated habitat; material: faeces | place: China | collected 2012
GCAGATGGATAATCCACAAGGCCATATCCCAAGTAACGCGTGTGAAAGGGCATTGGCAGGGGATATCTTCCGTTATGGTCTCCCCGCAGGATGTGCAGCGGAATCTGTGCCCCGAGAACTCTATATACTTCTTTTGCTTAGGAAGATCTGGAAAATCCTTGATGAGTACAGAAAAAGCCCCATAACTATACATACGGGAGTGACAGTGCGGACAGGAAAAATCTCTGGCAGTCCGTAGACTGGTAACTCGGGTATGGCAATGAGGATTTGGATGGTTAGTGATATTTTCTGTGCGATAATATTGACAATTAAAAGTGATTTCATTATGGTAATAAAAGAGCATTATTCGACCTCCGTGCGTAGTTTTAGGCAACTTACATTTTGGAGTAGATAATGCTCTTTTTCAATGCCAATTTTATATGTTATTATTTTTATCCCACAAAAAAGCGTGAAGAACCTCTTTTTTGATGGAGAATTCGGGAGTCCCTATGACAAGAAGCTGTCCCCGTCAGGGGAAAGTGGCGCCGTTAGGCGACGAAAGGGGTTCATTACCACGCAGCAGAGCTGCGGTTGTATGGTTTTCCTTCCGTCTTAAGCTGATTGTCTGTTTTTCAGATCCCGCAGATGCACCTTTAAAATGACTGGAAATCTTAAAATGTCAATGAAGCCTGATAAAAACTAGCTTCATTGGAATTAAAAACACCACGAAATGTCCTATAAGCCTAAACAAAAGGCATATAATTGTTAGATAATCCTCTGACGGGATTTTCCAATACAAAAGAGGGGCTGTCTCACGAAAGCATTTTCGTGCGGATAGCCCCGTTTTCTTTGACCTCAATCACGGTCATCTGACACTGGCGATAATCATGGCATAAAAAACAGTGCAAAAAACAGGCGGTCACCGATCGCCTTGTTTTTTGCACTGTTCTGTTTCAGGCTACTGCCGCAACTTGGATGAGGTGCACGCCTAATCGCTGTGCCTGTATTTTGCAATGCAGTTTAAAAATGTTATGTGCCATTGCCAGCAGGATGGTTTCTGCCTCTACGTTGACATGCCCTTTTGTCAGGAAGCGACGGTAGTTCCTGTCTGCCTTGACGTCAGCAAAAGCGCCCTCTGCTTGGATGCTGCGGTTGACACGCAGCTCAATGCCATGTTCGCTCGTGATACGCGCCAGGTCTTCCTGCCGTTCCTGCTGGAAAACCTTGGCCACCTCGAAATGTTTCGTGCGCTCATCAAGCGGCTGCTTGCTGTGGTTGCCATGAATGCAGTCCGCCTTGCGCGGGCAGTCCTTGCAGCAGGTCATGGCGAATTTCGCTATGGTGATAGCCTGTATTATCGCCTACCTTTTCGGTTGCCTGGCTTATGTATTGCTGGGGATTCAGGTCGTGCTGACGTATGTTGAATTTTATCTGATGTGCGCCCTGTTTACAGTCTTTGTGCCATTCGGTGTTACGAAGTGGACGTCATTTCTCGCAGAAAAGGCCATTGGCGGCGTCATTGCCTATGGCGAATCGGCAAAAGCGGAGCTGCAGGGGCTGCTTCGTCTTCTGGTGCTGCAGGCAAAGGTTCAACAAGCGCAGCGGCGAACGCTCTGCATGGAGCAGGCCCTTCAGGGGGAGGTGGCTCATCACATGGCGATTCTGGTGGAAGCAGCAGCGGCGGAGGTGCTAGTCCATCGTTCAGCGGTGGAGGTGCATCCAGCTATGGCGGTAGCAGCTCATCTGGATCGTCTGCATCCAATCTGTCAGGCGGTGCTTCCGGCAGCTCATCGGGAGGCAGTAAAGGAGGCAGCGGAGGTGCGTCCGCGAGTGGCGGATCAGGCAGCTCGTCTGGCTCTAACCAAGGGAAAAGTGCTGGAAGCAGTGTTTCTAGTGCCGCTGCAGGAGCTGCGGGAGGCGTTGCCGGAGGCAAGGCTGGAGCGGCTATCGGCGGAGCTGCAGCAGGCCCGGCCGGGGCTGCTACAGGTGGCGTAGCTGGCAGCGTCGTCGGTGATGCTGCAGGCAGTCAGGCCGCAAGCAATGCAGCAGGTGATGATTCATCCACGGCGGCAGATAGCGGTAGTAGTCCATCCGGGGATGGCTCTGCAGCTTCTAATGCTGGGGCTTCCGGGAGTGGAGGCTCTGCTGCTGGCGGCTCGTCGGGAGGAGGTTCCTCTGGTGGCTCGACAAATAACAATGGAGGCCAGCAACAACAGCAGAAACCGAAATTTTCCAATATGGCGCGAGATGCGATGATGATCAAGAATATGACACCACAGGAGCCGGGCCCACATGGTTCCTTCGGTGCATCAATCCGAAGTGATTGACAGGAGGGAACGCGGTGGATGGTGTACGGTGTAATCTGAGGCGGCTCATGTATGAGCGCCATATAGATACAATAGCCGAGGTGATGCGTCTGACTGGTGCAAATCGGGTGGCGCTCACGCGAATGTACAAAAATGAAATGTTGAATCGGGTAGAGGTCAGGACATACATACGGGTATGCCAGGCACTAGAGTGCTCCTTGGCTGACATACTTGAGTTTCCGGCATAAATGAACGCAGCGCAGCAGCAGCACAATTTCATGTGTTATAGTCGCGCTGCTTTTATTTATACAAAAAAGACTTTTTATATTATTTTGGAAATAGGTAAAATTCGTTTTCACTGCTGGGAAAATATCAGGACGGTAGTTGAGGCAAATCACCTGACTAGTGCTAATCAGCAGGATTTAGAACAAATATATAAATAGTGAAATATTTTATGCAGATATTGAAATCAAAACCATTCATTGATATACTAGATATAGTTTTTTGAAGGAGCAGAGAGTTTGTAATGGTAATAAGCTACAATAAGCTATGGAAGCGTATGATTGACTGTGGCATGAAGAAAAGCAGGCTCCGTGAACTTACAGGCATCGGGACGAATACACTTGCAAAACTCAGCAAGAATCAGCCTGTTAGCATGGAAGTCCTCATCAAGATATGCGATGCCTTCGATTGCAACATTGGCGATATCGTTGATTGCAGGAAGGAGGAGCAGCATTGAATGTTATTGATCTCTTTTGTGGTGCTGGCGGATTGTCGTATGGATTTCAGCGTGCAGGTTTCGATGTGTTGGTTGGCATTGACAGCGACCAGAAGGCTCTGGAGACATTCGAGTTAAACCACAAAGGAGCAAAAATTATATGCGGAGATATTACGAAGGTTTCTTATCTGGAAGATATAAAGCCACTCATCGGCAACAAGACAATAGATGTGATTATCGGTGGCCCACCATGTCAAGGAATGTCGTTATCCGGACCGCGTCGATTCGATGATCCGAGGAATCGCCTATATCTCTCGTATATTCGTTTGGTGCAGGAGATACGTCCGAAGATGTTCGTGATAGAGAATGTGCCTGGATTGGTTGGGCTATTTGGTGGACAGATAAAGGACAGCATTATAAAGAAGTTTACGGATATGGGGTATTCTATTCAATACAAAATATTATGTGCAGCAGATTATGGAGTACCACAGAACAGACGCCGCGTTGTCTTCGTTGGAGCTCGTGATGGCAATATGAAGTTTTCTTATCCAGAACCGACGATTGAGCAGGTGACTTGCAGCATGGCGCTTTCTGATTTGCCACCGCTCATTGACGCTCTGGGGAAGGACGTGCAGGATTACGCGTCAGCTCCACAGAATGATTACCAGCGCTTGATGCGCGAGAATTCTTCCGAGGTGCACAACCACATAGCAGCCAACCATTCAGAGCGTGTTAAAAAGATAATTTCACTTGTTCCGCCGGGAGGAAATTACAAGGATCTTCCAGAAGAATACAGGCATACGAGGAACTTTCATGTTGCTTGGACAAGGTTCCCGAAGGATAAGCCCGCACCGACGATAGATACCGGGCATAGGCACCATTTCCACTATAAATACAATCGTGTTCCTACCGTGAGGGAATGTGCAAGGCTGCAGTCTTTTCCAGACGATTTCATATTCTTGGGTAACAAGACTCAGCAGTTCAGGCAGGTAGGTAACGCAGTTCCTCCGCTTCTTGCCGAAGCGATAGCCCGGCAGGTCATGAGGACAATGAACGGAGAGGATGACTGAGATGTCAGTTTACCAGATACCAGATGAATATAACTATCGCCTACATCACTGCAGGCCACGTTTCAAAAACAATGTAGAGAATGTTCTGATATATATGGCTACCGAGATTACGCTCATAGGCAGCCGCGAGCGTGATGATTTCAATAGCGCATTGAATAATGCTATTAGATGTTTTCCCGGCAATGCTACACACACCGATAAAACCATCAACAACTGGCGAACAGAGATTTCTTCATTATTCGGTCTTTTCTATGAAGACGATAATAAATACAACCATGCTTGTTTGCGCGCTAGGGAACTTGCGGAAAGCAATGATCTTGTGCAGTTCTTTAAGCAGTTCTGCTTCATGTTCCAGTATCCGGGAGCCCATCTTAAGTCTCATTTCATCCTCGACCAGATAGAACATGGCATACATTTCAAGCCAGCTCAGTATTTTCTGAAAGTTATTCAGTCTGCAGAAAAAGAGATGGGCAAGCTATGTTATATTACTAAGGCCGAGGCATGCTATTGCATCATGAACGATTTGCGCTGTACGAGAGACAATGAAGCGCCAATAAATGCGTGGAAACGGATAAAAAGAAACCGCGAATTGGGCATAGAGTACGAGCAGAAGGGAGATATAATACGGTACGCCGGAGATATACTTGACTATCTGGAAAGAGCAAACCTCTTGAATTCATTTAACGGAAAAGAATTCTACTTGAATCATCGAGAGAACGAGAATATATTGAAATTCGTCAATTCAGTGGAATGGTTTTCCGGTTACGATGGCATGATTGAGCGGCGTGGAGGCTCATTGGATGAAATAAATTCGCAGCGGTGTAATTGGTTCGAGTACGTGAACAAAGATATTAGCGATACTGACTTCAGTACAGATATAACCGAGTATATTAGTGCCGATGCGTCTGAGGGTGAAGAGCGCAACGAAAAGATGAGGTTATTCGCTACTTACCTGAAACACATCGAAGAATTCGAAAAGCTGAATACCAAAGATATTGGGGATATTGGCGAGACGCTTGTCGAGGGACATGAGTGCGAGAGGTTGAGAATTGGTGGTCGCGAGAATTTGGTTCATCTGGTTCGCAAGATTCCGACCGAACTTGCAGTCGGTTATGACATCAGTTCGCGCGAACTAGATGCTACCTTGCGCAATATAGAGGTAAAGACTACTATCAGTTCTAGGCTGATTGCGTTTAATAAAGTACATCTTACGCCAAATGAGTGGCAGGCTGCAACGAGTTATCGAAATCGATATTTCATTTATCGGCTGATGATAAGCAAGAAGGATATAAAGCTGTTTGTTATGAGAGATCCAGTGCGTTTGTACAAAAATGATCTGATAGATATTTCACCTGTCAATGGAATGGAAGTTACCTTCCATGACGATTCAGGGAGTTATGAGGAGTTGCTTGCATGGCAAGGAAAAGAATAAAAGTCGCATCGCTTTTTTGTGGGTGCGGTGGTACTGATGTTGGAATGCTTGGTGGGTTTGATTTCTTGGGAAAGCATTATGCATCTAACAATACAGAAATTGTTTATGCAAATGACATAGAGAAGAGTGCTTGTGGTATATTCGAGGATAATTTTGGTTTGAAGCCAGACAATAGGGACATACGCACAGTTCATTCTGATGAGTTGCCAGATTTCGATATATTGACAGGTGGTTTCCCGTGCCAGAGCTTTTCTATCGTTGCTCAGAATCCGAAACGCTTGGGCATCAAGGATGAGAAGGGAATGCTTTTTTTTGAGATGTGTCGAATTTTGAGGGAAAAACGTCCAAAGTGCTTTCTTGCTGAGAATGTCAAAGGACTACTTACAGCCAACGGTGGAGAAGCATTCCCACTGATAATCAAGGATTTTGAAAAATCCGGTTACAATGTATCATACAAGGCGATGAGAGCTGTCGAATATGGTGTTGCGCAGAAACGTGAGCGCGTCATCATGGTCGGCTTCCGAAAAGACCTTAATGTCGATTTCAAGTTTCCAGATCCACTAATTGAAGATGAAGACGGATATACTCCTCTGAAATCTGTTCTGGAAGATAGTGTTCCGAACAAATACTATTTTTCCCAGAAAGCAGTTGATGGAATGAGGAAAAGCAAGAAAGACATGAACAAGGGACGTGCTCAGGATATTGAAAAGCCATGCAACACAGTTGGGGCTCACTTGGCAAAGGTATCATTGAATAGCACAGATCCTGTACTGTTTGACGGAGAACGATACCGGCGATTCACGCCACGAGAGGTTGCCCGAATACAGTCTTTTCCAGAAACATTTCGTCTTCCAGGAAGTGATACAGCGGTGTATCGAGCGCTAGGAAATGCTATTCCTCCAGTGATGCTATGGTATGTTGCAAGGAAAATCACATCTATAATTGAAAGAATTAATAAAGAAAACGAGCAGCATGAAGGCCATGGGACTTATGAGGAAATAAACTTGTTTGCAGACGATTTTTTTATATGCGAAGCATGCAGAATATAAAGAAGAGGCTGTCTCACGAAAGCATTTTCGTGCGGACAGCCCCGTTTTCTTTGACCTCAATCATGGTCATCTGACACTGGCGATAATCATGGCATAAAAAACAGTGCAAGAAACAGGCGGTCACCGATCGCCTCGTTTTTTGCACTGTTCTGTTTCAGACTACTGCCGCAACTTGGATGAGGTGCACGCCTAATCGCTGTGCCTGTATTTTGCAATGCAGTTTAAAAATGTTATGTGCCATTGCCAGCAGGATGGTTTCTGCCTCTACGTTGACATGCCCTTTTGTCAGGAAGCGACGGTAGTTCCTGTCTGCCTTGACGTCAGCAAAAGCGCCCTCTGCTTGGATGCTGCGGTTGACACGCAGCTCAATGCCATGTTCGCTCGTGATACGCGCCAGGTCTTCCTGCCGTTCCTGCTGGAAAACCTTGGCCACCTCGAAATGTTTCGTGCGCTCATCAAGCGGCTGCTTGCTGTGGTTGCCATGGATGCAGTCCGCCTTGCGCGGGCAGTCCTTGCAGCTTTTGCAGGTGTAGCAGGTCTTCTCACTGACAAAACCAGTCCGGCTTTTTGCATGACGGATGCCGCTGACCACCAGCTTGCGGCCTTCGCTGCACAGGTAGGCATCTTCGTCCGGCAGGTATTGCATGTTCTCCCGACGCCCGATGTCATGTTTCCATTTTCTTGTCTTGCTGGCTTCGTAGTTGTTCGGCTTGATGTAGGCCGTCTGTTTATGTGCCTTGAGATAGGCATAATTTTCCTCGCTCTCATAGCCAGCGTCGGCGACGATGTTCGGATATCTCCTGCCCAGATGCTGGTGCATGCCTTCCAGGAAGGGGATGAGCGTGGTCGTGTCTGTCGGCTTCGGGAATACGTCAGCCCAGACAATGAACTGTGCCTCACTGCCGTACTGGATGTTGTAGGCCGGCTTCAGCTGGCCGTTCTTCATGGCGTCCTCTTTCATACGCATGAAGGTAGCGTCTGTATCTGTCTTGGCGAAGCTGTTCCGGCGTCCGCAGGTGTGCAGTTTCCAATGATAGTCCTTCAGCCGCCGGATGTATTCGTCAAGCGTTTCCGTCAGTCGCTGCAATGGCGTTTTGCGTCTGCCGATGCCGTGCACGAAGACGACGCCCTGCTCCTTCTTGTATTGGGCCAGTCTGCGGCGCAGCTTTTTGAGATGATGCATCTTGATGGTTTCGCCGTGCCGAACACGGATGCCGGTATCCGTGTCCACCTGTTGCAGAAAATCCGGCAGCTTAGCCTGCAACTTGGCAAGATTTTTCTTCACGGCTTTCTTCCAGACGAATCTGTACTTGTTGGCGGCAGACTCAATCTTGGTACCGTCGATGAAGATGTTCTCGAAAGAGATCGCACCGATTTTTCCCAGCCAGTCGGTCATCTGTGCCAGCAGTTTCTTAGCGCAGGGGGCAACATGCTTCGACCGGAAACGAGCAATGGTAGCGTGATCCGGAGCCGGTTTCCCCTCGAGCAGGTACATGAAATTGATATCGCGGCGGCAGGCACTTTCGATACGCCTCGAGCTGTAGATGCCATTCAGGTAAGCGTAGATAAGGATGGCGAACATCTGCCGCGGCTGCACTCGGTTCTTATTGGCTTGAGAGAATGTCTGGTAAAGTGCGGATAAATCCATTTCATCCACAAAGTGGCGTAGCAGACGGACCGGGTCATCCTTTGGAATTTGAAATTCAAAATTTAAGGGAAGGCAGAGTTGAAAACTTCCGCCGAGGGATGTATAATCTCCTTGTAAAATTTGATGTTGCATATCTATATTTTACGCCTGTTGCCAAGGATTTTTAAGTCCTTGGCAACATTTTTTGCAAACTAAAAGGGGCTGCTACACGTTGTTGATACGTGCAACAGCCCCCCCTTCTTTTTTCTTTTTATTTGACTTCCTGAATGATCGGAAGGATCATCGGTCTGCGTTTGGTACGTTCGAAGAAGTACTTGCCGAGGGAGTCTCTGATCTGAGTCTTGATGGCGTTCCATTCGGTGACGTTGCCTGCTTCGCAGCGGTCGAGGATGGATTCGATGCGGTCTTTGGCTTCGGTCAGGAGGCCTTCGCTGTCTCTGACGTATACGAAGCCTCTGGAGACGATGTCCGGGCCTGCGAGGACCTGGTTGCTGCCTTTTTCGAGGGCGATGACGACGATGACGACGCCGTCCTGAGCAAGCTGCTGGCGGTCTCTGATGACGATGTTTCCTACGTCGCCTACGCCTAAGCCGTCAACGAATACGGCACCTGCCTGGACTTTGCCATTGATCTTCGCACTGCGGTTAGTGAGTTCGAAGACGGAGCCGTTTTCTCCGATGAGGATGTTCTGTTTCTTGACGCCAAGGCTTTCAGCGAGTTCTGCGTGGCTGCAGAGCATGCGGTATTCGCCATGGACGGGAATAAAGAATTTCGGATGGACGAGGGAGAGCATGGTTTTCAGGTCTTCCTGGGATCCGTGGCCGGAAACGTGGACGCGTGTGTTGTGGCTGGTGACGACGTGTGCGCCGAGACGCATGAGGTTGTCGATGGTGCGGCCTACGCTGTTTTCGTTGCCCGGGATCGGGGATGCAGAGATGATGACGGTGTCGCCGGCATGAATCTGTACCTGACGGTGGCTGCCGTCTGCCATGCGGGAGAGGCCTGCCATCGGTTCGCCCTGGCTTCCTGTGGTGAGGATGCAGATGCGGTCGTCTCTGTAGCGGTTAAGTTCTTCCGGTTCAATGAATGTGCCTTCCGGCGCTTTGAGGTAGCCCATTTCACGGGCGATGCCTACGACATTGACCATGGAACGGCCGAAGACGCAGACTTTTCTCTTGAATGCCAGAGCGGCATCGACTGCCATCTGGATACGGGATACGTTGGATGCGAATGTGGCAAGGATAATGCGGCCCTTGGCGTCGGCGTAGGAGCTCATGAGAGACTTGGCGACGACGGCTTCGGACGGGGTGTAGCCCGGGTTCTGTGCATTGGTGGAGTCAGCGCAGAGGGCAAGTACGCCTCTGTGGCCGAGCTCAGCCAGTTTGTACATGTCGGTCTGTTCTCCATCGACCGGTGAATGGTCGAATTTGAAGTCGCCCGTGTGGACGATGGTGCCGACCGGGGTCCTGAGGTAGATGCCGCAGGAATCCGGAATGGAATGGCAGACGTGGAAGAATCCGAATTTGAACGAACCGGCTTTGAATTCGTCCCCGGACTTCACGACGTGCAAATCAGCGTCATTGACTTTCGCTTCCTTGAGCTTGCCTTCGATGAGGCCGCAGGTGAGGCGTGTCGCATAGACTGGCGCTTTGACATCCCTTAAAAGATAAGACAGGGAGCCGATGTGATCTTCGTGACCATGGGTGATCAGAATCGCCTTGACCTTGTCTCTGTTCTCAATCAAATAGCTGAAATCGGGGATGACGATGTCAATTCCCGGCATGGTTTCATCAGGAAATGCCATGCCTGCATCAATTACGGTAATTTCGTCGCCGTAACGGAAGACAGTCATGTTCTTTCCGATTTCCCCTAGTCCTCCTAAGGGAATAATTTGTAATCTGGTTTTGGACAAGAAAAATACCTCCTGTGTGATTTTGTTTCATGCATATGTGGTGTTCCGTATCATAAGCTGAATCAATCGATCAAAAAAACATTTTAAAAACTTATATAGATAAAAAAATAAGCCGTTCCATAGTCGTTACTCCTATTATAACACAAGGCATGCAGAGCGATAGTAGAAGAAAAATAAAATTGGAGATTCATTTTCATTCCCATCTGCGCAAATCTATACCCTTTTCGAAATTTCTGTCATGCGGATTTTTCCTGTTTTTATGTTAGAATAGAGGTATCACATTATAGGTTTACAGTAAAGGAGACAGTATGGGAGATTTCAAGGCAGGCAGCACCAACGCGGTCGTATTGGCAGGGATGTGTACGGCTCTGGCCGTAGTCCTTTCTATGATTGGGCTCTACATGCCGCTTTTTTCCACTATCGTATTTCTTTTGATCCCTCTTCCGATCGCATACCTGGGGATGCGCGAGGGGATCCAGTGGTCGGTCATCGTCACGAGCGGGATCCTGATCCTGGACTCGGTTTTCTTCGGCATCGTTTCTGCCGCTTTCCTCTGCGCGATTTTCGGGATCCTGGGCATCGTGATGGGGATCTGCTACAAGCATAAGATTGCGGCGTGGAAGGCGCTGATTGCAGGCGCCGTCGTCGTTCTCATCGCACTTGTCGCCGAAGGGCTGGCAGCGCTCTATGTCCTGGGGATTTCCTCTCCGATTTTAGGCGGGGAAGGTTTCACGCAGATGGAGCAGTCGATGAATGAGATGCTTCCGTCCTTCTATTCGGGCGAAGCGCTGACGCAGGCGCAGGAACGCGTCGATGTCATGATGGAATCCATCAGGAAATCCATTCCCTTTGCCATGGTGGCAGCGTCCTTCTTCTATTCCTGGGCGTCCATGACGCTTGGCAAGATGATTTTCCAGAAGATGGGCATCAAGGATATCCCGATGCTTCCGGCTCTGGAACGCTGGGAAATGCCAAGACCGGTTCTTTATGTGTACATCGCTGTCGTCGTTGCAGGATATTTCTTGAAGCCGCAGGGCATGATGGACTATGTCCTCTACAATGTGGAAGTCGGCTGCGTCCTGATCTTCTGGCTGCAGGGGCTTGCGACGCTCTGGTGGATGCCGCACAAGTATCCGAGGGTCCGTCCCTTCCGCGTGCTGATCGTTCTGCTGTCCTTCTTCGTGGGACTTTTCCAGATGATGATGGTCTTCCTTGGAATGGCGGATATGGCGGTCAACTACCGTAAAAAAAGAAATTATCAATAAGAAGTGGAGATGGAGGGGGCTGTCTTGTAGGAAACTATGGATCAGCGCCCTTTTATTTGCATTTGGGGTGCTTTTCGGGTACGATTATAGATATCAGAAGGGATAGGGAAACTATCCACGCTGGTATGAGCCGCGGCTCAAAAAGGTATAAAAGGGGGAAGCAAAATGCTCGGTGATATTTGGGTTTATAAGAAAACCAGCCGGATCTACGTGACGCTGCTGCTTTTGGCAGTCATCATGCTGGCGACCCAGAACTGGCAGCTCGGTGTCCTTCTTTTCATCATCGTCGCAGGATGCATCGTCTATACGAAACGGTGCGACCTCACGCAGGAAAAGAAGCTGATGAAGTACCTGGACGATCTGTCGGCTGGCGTGTCGGCCGGGACTGTCTATGCCGTCAAGAACCTGCCTATCGGGATTGCGATGATGGACAGCGGCAAGGAGCTCGTCTGGACGAATGGCGTATTCCGGAGCTGGCTGGGAGATGATGCGCAGGAAGGCGCAAGTCTCCAGGACCTGATCACAGGTCAGAAAATTTCGAAAATATGGGGCAAGACCGGATGGTTCGACTGCCATGCCAATGGCACGTTCTTCCGCGTTTTCCATAAGTACGTGTCTGACACGGAAGGTATGGAAGACCCCTTCATGGTGCTCTACTTCATGGACCGCACCGATGTGGAAGTGGCTGTGCGCGAATGCGCTGACGCACGCCCTGTTTTCTGCATCATCCGCATCGACAACATGAGCGAAGTCACTTCCGAAATGACGGACGTGGAACGCTCCTCGCTTTTGAGCGATGTCACGGAAAAAGTCCTCTCTTACTTCAATGAGAGGGACGGGTTCATCAAGCAGTACAATGATACGGATTTCGTCGCATGCATTTCGCATAAGGCGCTTGTGGAAATGATGGAGCATAATTTCGATATCCTCGATACCGTACGTGCCATCCATACCGTCAACCGCATTCCTGTGACGCTTTCCATCGGCGTCGCGCAGATTGACGATACCTTTGCCAAACAGTATGACGAAGCGCAGGTTTCCTTAGACCTCGCTCTTGGCCGCGGCGGCGACCAGGCCATCGTCAGGATCGGCAAGGACACGAAAGCATTCGGCGGCAAGGCACCGACCTCTGTCAGCTCGACAAGAGTCAGGGTCAGAGTCGTTGCCCAGGCGCTCAAGGAAATCATCGAAGGCGCAGACCTCGTCCTCGTCATGGGACATAATCACGAAGACTTCGATGCGCTCGGATCCGCTGTGGGCGTCACCCACCTCGCGCGTTCCTCGCACATCGAGACGCATATCGTCCTTTCCAAGGAAAGAGACACCTGCCGCAAGATGGCAGAAGCCATCGAAAAGAGCGGCGAAGTCGAAGGCCTCATCATCGATGCCGGTGAAGCGAAGAGCCTTGTCACAGACAAGACCGTCCTCGTCGTCGTCGATACCCACATTCCGGAACTCGTGGCAGCGCCTGAGCTCCTGAAGAAGGTCAAGAAGAGAGTCGTTATCGACCATCACAGAAGAGCGAAGAGCATCATTGAAACGCCTCTTCTGACATACATGGAACCATCCGCATCGTCCGCATCCGAGCTCGTCACCGAACTCATCCAGTACTATGGCGGCGATGAGGAAATGAATGAAATCGAAGCATCCTGCCTCTATGCAGGCATCGTTGTCGACACGAAGAGCTTCACCGTGCAGACGAGCGTCCGCACCTTCGACGCGGCAAGTTACCTCCGCCGCTGCGGTGCGAACACGCAGCTCGTCCACGGGCTCTTTGCCGAAGACATCGGTTTCATCCAGAAGAAAGCGCAGATCCTTGCCCAGATGAAAATCGCCCACGGGTGCATCGCCGTTGCCGAATGCCCCAAGGACGCAGAAGAATCACAGATTCTGGCGGGACAAATTGCCGATTACCTTGTCACCGTGAAGGAAATCAGGGCCAGCTTCGTGTTCTACCACTCAGAAAAAGGTCTCTGCATCTCCGCCCGGTCTGACGGGTCCATCAATATGCAGGTCATCATGGAAGCCGTGGGAGGCGGCGGTCACCAGACCGTAGCCGGCGCCCAGGTCGGAGATGAAGCCGATCAGGAAGCCATCACCAAGACGCTCATCCAGGAGGCCGAAAAACAAATAGAGGAGGAAAAAGAATGAAAGTAGTATTACTGCAGGACGTCAAGAAAATGGGGAAAAAGGGAGACGTCATTGAAGTCTCCGACGGCTACGGCCGCAACGTACTCATCCGCAAAGGCCTCGGCGTAGAAGGCACACGCCAGAACCTCAATACAGCAGCACAGCGCCAGGAAGCCAAGGAATTCAAGAGCCAGGTCGCTGCCGATGAAGCAGTCATCATGGCTGCCCAGCTGAAGAAAGTCAAAGTCGTCATTAAAGTACAGTGCGGCGAAGACGGAAGAGTCTTCGGCTCCGTCACAGGAAAAGACATCAGCGAAGCCCTTCAGACTCAGTACAAATTCAAACTCGACAAGAAAAACATCCGTCTCGAAAGCCCGATCAAAGCTACAGGCGAATACGATGTCGAAGTCTGGGTACACCAGAACGTCACCAGCACAGTACACGTTTCCGTCATTCCGGAATAATAAAGAGGGGCCTCGCAGGAGGTCCCTTTTTCTCTAGAAAGGAGAACTATTATGGCATTGGAAATTGGAAAGAAAGCGCCGGACTTCACCCTGCCCTCCGACAGCGGCAAAGATGTGTCCCTCTCCGACTACCTCGGAAAGAAAGTCATCCTTTACTTCTACCCGAAGGACAATACCTCCGGCTGCACACTCGAAGCACAGGCCTTCCGGACGCACCTTGCCGACTTCGAAAAACTCGGCTACGTCGTCCTTGGCGTCAGCCGCGACTCCGTCAAGAAGCACTGCAACTTCAGGGACAAGAACGAACTCAACTTCCCGCTTCTCTCGGATGCCGATGAAGTCGTCGTCAACCTTTACGGCGTCCTCAAGGAAAAGAGCATGTACGGCAAGAAATACATGGGCATCGAAAGATCCACCTTCATCATCGATGAAAAAGGAAATCTCGTAAAAGAATACCGCAAAGTCAAAGCAGCCTCCCACGTGGGGGACCTCTTGAAAGACCTCGTCGGGAAATAAGGAAAGCAAAAAAGGAGCTGGGAAACGGATTATCGTTTTCCTGCTCCTTTTATATTCCAAGGAAGGATATAATAAGTATAGAAAATACTTTAAGGGGGTGGCGGAAATTGATGAATGGTGATGTCAGAGATTTTGTAGATAGGATCCATTATGGTGACGAATTGGTTTTCATGTATAGAGGACAGAAATTCTTTTTGGAAGGTCTCTTTCAGGATGACAACAAATTCACGACTTATCTGGACCGCTGGGAACTTCCGGGAACCGATTATATCTGGGTTGGCAAAGGAGATAAAACCTACCCTGTGCAGGAATTTCTGATGGCCAGACTCTGGGATGGAAGAACCTTTTGGGAAGCGGAGTCTGAAATGGAATGGGTTGATTACTAACAGCAGGGAACCCGGGCAGATATTGATTGCTATGCAAAAAAGAGGCTGGAGCGAAATGATATCACATTCCGCTCCAGCCTTTTTCTATTTCCTTAAATCCTTCTGATTGCCATCAGCGCCAAATTGAGCGCTGCATTTCTTGCTTCCCTGCCCCATGTGCGGACATCGTGGCTGACAGTGGCCAGGGTGTCTGTCGTGAAGAGGATTTCAGCAAATTCCTTATGTCTGAAACGGGCGCAGGCAGCGAGTGCGCTGCAGGCCATGTCGACGACCTGGCAGCCCTGCGCTTTCCTCATTTCCACCTTATTCCTTGTTTCACGGAAGAAGGCATCCGTCGTCTATGTCGTGCATGGCTCGACAAAAATGCCCAGGTCCATGAAAAGAGCTTCGATCTTGGAAAGGGGTTTCGGATCGAGCTCTATGAAATGGGAAGCCGGCATGTAGTGGGCCGACGTGCCCTCATCTCTATACGCCCTTTCGACAGGGAGAAACGTATTCTCCGGCATGTCGACAAGCGTCCCGCAGCAGGAAATCATGAGCATTTTCTCGACGCCGTACGCAAAGAGCCTCTCCTGCGTGATGACGGAAGCAGGCGCGCCCAATGACGCCTCCATGACAGCTACATCCTCGCCGTCATCATTGACGATCCAGATCGGGATATTCTTCATCGTCGTAGGCAGGTGGCCGATCAGTTTTCCTCCGCGGATCTCGATATAGCTTCCAATCCGCGCTTCGGAAAGGAAGGCATAGACAGCCCTTTCGGGCAGCTGCAGATCCAGTTTCTCATAATCCGGCGAAATCAGGCCCTCCGACGGATCAAATTCAGTATCCAGACTCATGATAGTGCCTCCTAAGCAGGCAAGGGGACTTCCCGTCCCTCTTCTTATTAGCATATACTTGCTTTATGTTATTATTATATCATTTTAGATAGAATCTCGTAATAAAATATTTCGAATCATATAAAAACTTCTTTTATTCAATCAATACTGAGGAGGGAGGGAGAGGCGGGGCCGTCGCTAACACTCGCCTTCCCAGACGGGGAAGTATGCCTTTGACCTTGCCCTGGAAGGGAAGGTGTCGCCGGAGGCGACGGATGAGTTGCATTTCCTTAGCCGCAGGCTGGTTTAGCGGTTTATTTGGAGGCAGTTTCTAAAAAGGCGAAGCATCCTTTTAGTTTTTAGGTAGTCCATTTGTATATCTATGTTAGATAAACCCTCTAATCGAATATATCAAAGCAAAAAGGACCCTGGCGGGTCCTTTTTCAATTCATTCTTACATTCCCAGTACGGCTTCCATGGCGAGTGCGAGGGAGGCGTTTCTGCTGTCTTTTCCCCAGTTTCTTTCATCGTGCCTCATGGAGGCTAAGGTGTCTGCGGTGAAGAGGATCTGGGCGAAGGTCTTTCCTCTGAATCTGGCGCAGGCGGCAAGGGCGCTGCATTCCATATCGACGGCCTGGCAGCCGGCTTCTTTCACCTGTTCGATCTTTTCCTTCGTTTCGCGGAAGAAGGCGTCGGTGGTCCAGACGGTGCAGGGCATGCAGGGGATATTTCTTTTGGCAAAGATTTCCTCTATATGCGCGAGCGGTTCTTCATCGAGGACGATGGAGTCGGATTCGGGGAGGTAGTAGAAGGAGGTGCCTTCGTCCCGGAAGGCTTCCTTAACGGGAAGGAAGGTGTTCTCGGGAAGGTCGGTGAGGGCGCCGCAGCAGCCGACGGCGAGAAGTTTTTCAGTGCCGTAGGCAAAGAGTCTCTCTTCCATGAGGACGGCAGCCGGTGCTCCGGCCGGGGCCTGGATGAGAGTGACTTCTTCTTCTCCTATTTTTACGACCCAGACGGGAAAGTTTTTTGTCAGCGACATGAATTTCCCTGCCTGGTATCCTTCGTGCGCTTCGGCGAAGGACTGAATATGTCTTTCAGAAAGAAATGCCATGACGGCGTATTCGGGAAGGGCAAGGCCCAGTTTCTCAAAGCCGGGGCTGATGAGCCCTTCTTCCGGATCAAAATCAGTGAAAAGCGGCATGAAAACCTCCTTATATTACAGCATGGTGCCTTCGATGTGGTACGGGCTTTCAGGCGAAGGCGAAAGCGGACGAAGGGGGATGCCCCTTCGTTCCAGAATCTCTCTCAAGATCCACGGGCGGTCGGAAATGATGCCGTCAGCGCCTTTTTCAATCGTTTCAAGCATGTCGTTCCTCGAGTTCACAGTCCAGGGCAGGATTTTCATGCCCAGTTCATGGGCTTCGTAAGCATCTTTTTCCGTGAATTCCCGGAAGTTCGGCGAGAGGATATCAGCTCCCGCTGCATAGGCGCAGGCGGCGATGTGGCCGTCGTAGTCGTGGATGGAAAGGCCTGCCAGCCATGGCGAAGGCTCTCTTCTTGTCATATGGATCGTATCCCCGTCGACGGGACTATCGGGGGACAGCTGGTAGAGGGCGGACGTCCGGATTTCCGGGGCCTCATCCTTCATGATGCGCAGCGTCCTCCAGTCGAAGGACTGCAGGATGACGCGTTTCTCCATCTTGTACTTGCGTACGATGCGGAGAAATTCGTCGACAAATTTGTGCGGGTCCGCATTGTTCTCATAGAAAGGGCTCTGCGGATCCGGGTACGATTTCGTTTCTATATTGAATTCCGTTGTGTTGTGGCCGGTATCGACCGCAAGCTGGAACATTTCTTCAAGCGTCGGGATTTTGGCGTGGAGCGCAGTCTGTGAGCCGTGAAGGCCGAAGTACTCGCTCTCCGGGTTGATGGCGCCAACGTCAAAGGACTTGATTTCCTCGATGGTCATCAAACGGATGTCGTAGATGCCCGTCCGGAGGTACGAACCGTGGATATCTCTTGTGATATCCGGATTCAGGACCGGATTGTGGCTCATTACGATGCCGTCTCGCGCGAGCTGCATGTCGCACTCGATGTTGGCTCCGATTTCCATGCCATAGAGGTAGGAATACAGTGTGTTTTCCGGGCGCGCGTCTCTCCCTCCGCGGTGAGCCTGGAAATCAAACATCTTTGCCTTCCTCCTCTGCATTGGCGATCAGGTTCAGGAGAATGGCAGGATTTTTCGTGTCATACTCGACCTGTTCCGACCAGCGTGCGGCTGAGCGGATCGGATCGTCCGTCAGCGCCGCTTCAAGGAAAATGTATTCGGCGGCGTCGCGGGCAAAGTCCGAAACGGCTGCCATGCCGTACGCATCTGATTCATCGAGCGCCCGGTACCAGATGTATTGGTAAAGGCGGTTGAAGAAGTACGGATCATATTTCGAAAGGTAGGCCCTGGCCAGGCGGATGAGCGAATCCGTCTTCCTCGTCATGAGGGACAGGCGGTCCGTCCATGCCTCGTCGATCGGCTCCGTTTTTTCGAGACGCGAAAGGACTGTCTTCACGCGCTTTTCCTCAAGGCTCGGGCGGAAGACGTAGGCAGATGTCTGCATGTCCCAGCCGAGCGCATTCACGAGGTCTTCGATCGAATAGAAGCCGTCGGCCTTGTCCGCGCGGAAGGTGAGCGAGCCTTTTTCTTCCATGATCTGCTCGACGGTCCTTTCACAGGAAAGCCCTGTCCCGCAGAGTTCCCAGTCGTCGATGTACTTGAAGAAACGCGGGTGCATCTTGCAGATGTCGCAGAGATAATCGTCGCCCTTTTCAAGGACGAGGCGGCAGAGCCCTTCCTTGGTGAGGAAATGGCAGTATCCTTCATCATTCAGTTTGAAACAGGTGGACCCGTCTTCACTCTTCTGCATCCACTGGGCCAGTTCTTCGCCAAGAGGCCCTTTTTCGCTTCGGTAGCGTGCCTCACTGTCGGGATCGATATCGATTTCCCAGATCTGGCAGCAGGTATGACTGCAGGCATCCGCCTTGCACTTGAAGTAAGGGAAAAACACCGGATAGATTGACAGCATAGAACCCTCCACGATTTCAACTATTTTAACGCATTACGATTTCGATTCATAGTTATATATATATTATAATGCAGCGCCCATCGGCACTCAACGATAAATATCAAATTGTCACCCTGAAAACGGGCGATTTTGGCCGTTAACATTGAGAACGGACGCGGAAAGGTCTATAATAATACAAATACGGCCTATTATACGAGAAAAGAAACCTTTCCGGGAAGGGAAGATGCGGCCGGTGCAAAGGCTGCAAAGACGGCCGATTCCGCCTTGCGGAAGGTAATTTCAGAGAGGTGACCTGGATGTTTGTACATGAAATGATCAACGGAGCGGATCCCGCCCATATAGCCCTTGACGGCGACGTAGAAATCACATATGGCCAGCTGGCCGAAACCATCAGAAGATTCAGAAATCTGCTTTACAGAGAAGGTGTCAGGAAAGGCGACAGAGTCGGCCTCTACTGCGCCAACCGCCCTGGTTTCATCTATACATACATGGCAGTCATTTCCCTGGGAGCCATCATCATCCCGATCAACAATTCCCTTGTCGACCGCGAAGTCGATTTCATCCTGAAGGACTCTGGTTCCAAGCTCGTCGTCTCCGATGTGCCGCTGACCGTTTCCTGCCGCGTCATCGACCTGCATGATTACGACTACGAAGCCAAGGACGGCCCGCTCGAAGAAGCACCGCCATTCCCGTCTGATCTGACAGAAGACGACGTTTGCGCCCTCGTCTACACCTCCGGCACGACCGGAAGCCCGAAGGGTGCCATGCTGACGCACAAAAACCTTATTTCCAACGTGGAACAGTTCACCAAACAGGTCATCTTCATGCCGGAAGACAAGGTCCTCTGCATCCTGCCGATGTTCCACTGCTACGGCCTCACCACTGTCGTGAACTCCAGCCTGTACCATCATTCCACGATCGTCATCCTGCGTTTTAAGAGCCCGTCTGAAATCATAAATACGATCGTCGAACACTCTGTCACCATCGCCATCATGGTTCCGCCGATGTACAACCTGCTTGCCAGAAAAGGCGAACCGTCCGTCATGGAAACCGTCCATGATTTCATCTCCGGCGGCGCATCCATCCCGCAGCCGGTTGCCAAGGCATTCTATGATCGCTTCGGCCATCCTATCCGCGAAGGATACGGCCTGACAGAAGCATCCCCGGTCGTCAGCGTCCTTCCGGAAAACAAGCCGAAATACCTGACCAGCGGCCCTGCCGTACCGGGCGTCGAAGCTATGATCCTCACTGAAAACGGCGGCCCGTACGTACCGGGCACCGTCGGCGAACTCTTAGTCCGCGGCGACAATGTCATGAAGGGCTACTGGAACAAGCCGGAAGAAACGAAGAAGGTCTTCACCGAAGACGGCTGGCTCAGAACCGGCGACCTGGCTTACATGGATGAAGACAGCTACATCTACATCGTAGACCGCCTGAAAGACCTCATCATCGTCAACGGCGAAAACGTCTATCCGGGCGAAGTCGAAGACTGCATCTATGAAGTCGAAGGCGTAGGCGAATGCGCTGTCGTCGGACATCCTGATCCTTTGAGAGGACAGGCAGTCTGGGCTTATGTCGTCATGAAAGACGGATACGAATACGACGAAAACAAGATCCGCAAGTACATGGCAGGCAACATCGCCACTTACAAGATCCCAAGACGCTTCATCCCGATGGACGCCCTCCCGAAAAACGCAACAGGCAAGATCCTGAAGAGAGCACTCAGAAACGGATAATCAATAAAAAAGAGGCTGCAGCTATTGCTGTCCCCGTTAGGGGAAAGTGGCGCGCATGCGCCGAAAGGGGTTCATTCTCTAGGGAGATGAAGCATCCGTCAGGCGCTCAGACAAATCCAATGCATGTAGATGCTGGATGATCCTCTAATGAAATATTCCAATAGAAAAAGTGGTTAGGACAAAATGGTTACACATTTTGTCCCAACCACTTCTTTTTCATTTCAGATCAAAATCCCATGCAGGTGGTCGATTTCGTGCTGGATGACTTCTGCCGTAAATCCCGTGAAGGTCTTCGTCTTCTTCCTGAAGAGGGAATCCATGAACTTGACCTCGATCTTGTCGTACCTTTTACAAGGGCGGCGGCCGTCGAGGGACAGGCAGCCTTCCTCGGCATCATACGGGGCAGGGGAGGTCTTTAAGATTTCCGGATTGTACATGACGACGGACTTATTTCCCTGACGGAAAACGATGACTGCCTTCGTGCTCCCGATCATATTGGCGGCAAGGCCTGCGCAGGTATCGAGCTTGCTTTCCAGCGTATCGACAAGGTCCCTTCCGACCTGCCAGTCGTCCTTTGTCGCCAGTTCTGCCTTCCTCTGCAGGAAAAGAATGTCTCTTACAATATCTTTTATCATAGAAATCCCCCTATATCCCAAAAACTGACACTGTGTTATAATACTATTATATTGAACATATTAAATGTAAAGATACCTTTACATTATAGTATCAAATAAATCATATTTCAGAAAGAAGGATTCAATTATGGCAAAAATTTTAGTTATTTCCGGACATCCGCATCTTGATCAGTCTCTGGCAAACCAGACTATCCTCACCGAACTCAAGAATTCCGGCCTCGATATCACCATCGAAGACCTCTCCGAAATTGGCTGGGACTTCGACATCGAAGCTGAAAGAAAAGCTGTCGTAGACGCAGATGCTCTTGTATTTGAATTCCCGCTCTACTGGTACTCCTATCCGGCACTCCTGAAGAAATGGGTCGAAGAAGTCCTCGCTCACGGCTTCGCATACGGCACCGGCGGAACAGCTCTGCAGGGAAAGGATTTCTTCATTTCCAGCACCACTGGCGGCCCGGAAGAATCCTACAGCCATGAAGGCCCGCAGAACCATCCGATCAGCGAATTCTTCTTCAACTTCGATCAGCTCGCAACATTCACCGGCATGAAGAAGCATGAACCGATCATCACCTACGGCTGCATGTACGTACCAGGCCTTTCCACCGAGGAAGACAAGCAGAAGATCGTAGATAACTGCAAAGCAAGCGCTCAGAAACTCATCGAAGAACTGAAAAAGATCTAAAATGATTTGATCATAAGAAAAGGGGCTGTGACAAAATCCAACAAAATGCTGCTTTTGCTTTTCCTCGAACGAAGTTCGGTTTAAGGGTGTTAACCTTGCTCCGAAGGAGAAGGTCCCGGCGAAGCCGGGGAATACAGTAGTTCTCGAGCAAAGCGAGGTTTTGAGGTTTTCAGATAAGACAGATAGATAAATATGTTGGATAATCCCCAAAAATCGAATATAACAATGCACAAGGGGCTGTGGCAAAATGATTGCACATTTTGTCATAGCCCCTTTTTTATTTCCATTTTTTACATGGTGAAGCCGTTCGTCTGATCGCTTGTCTTGTCCAGACGGCGTGCGATGTCATCATAGTATTCCTTCAGGTGGAAAACAAGAAGGTCGAGCGACGTGCGGACGACGGACGGATCGAAGCGTTCGTCGCGGGATGTCACGCAGACATCGAGGAATACATTGTCATCCCGTTCGACGGAATATTTCACGATCGCATGATGGCCGTTCAGCTGGTTGATATAGTCCAGGAACGTCTGGCGGGCCGGCCCCTTCGGGCAGGTGCCTAGATGCACGCGGACGAGAAGGTACATGCTGTTATTCGTAATGACAGCCGTCACGACCTTGTGGCTTGCGCCGGCCGGCAGTGCTGTCATGAAAATCACCGTATCAAAAGAGTCATGCACATCCTGACGGCGGAAGAAATTCAGCCCTTCTGCCTTCATATACTTTTCGAAAGCATCCGCTTTCAAATTCTTATGCCGAACCCCCTGCGGGAACGGAGTCACATTATCTGCCATAAAAAACCTCCACGCTCAGTAAATTCATTAAGTATTACATCTATTATACAGGATACGGAAGAAATAGCCAAAAGAGCGTAATCGGTCCCGTGATTTCCAGGAATGCTGCAGGTGCAGGTAATACCACTTCAGGCGTTCGAAGTCTTTTCTGCAAAAGCAGTGGGGAAGGAAATCGCGAAAGCCTTTGCCCGGCAAAGCTCTGGAAGCAGGCAGATGGCAGCGAGAAGGGGAAATAATCCTGCCTCCAATTCCTTACACTTTGTTCTGCATCTTCATGATGAAATAAGGTATAAGTGGCAAACGATATAGCCATAGAAATATTCTATAGCTATCACTTTTTTATACATTATGCATAAAGGTTTTGAACGCCCGGTCAATTTTCAAAACACTTAAAATCATGGTCATTTTGAAAAAAGCTCGATTGTATCGAATATAACTCAAACTCATCCAAAGGCTTTCAGATGAGTTTGAGTAATAGGACAGCTGCTTAAAACTGCATAACCTAATGAGATTGATATGCTATCTTACTATGACTTAAACATATCAATAAATAGAGAATGGTCAAGCCTACTATACAATTCGAAAAAAGAGAATATAATGGAAAACATACAAGTTATCGGGCTTCCAGGATACGAGAAATCCCAAGCCGAATATTAAAACAAAGAAATGTGGTGAACGAGATGGATCTTATGATGCTTCCAGAATTTGTAAAATTAGCTCTCTTTATGGCAGCCGTATTTATTTCAAATATAATACAGGCCCTGACCGGATTTGCCGGCGTGATGCTCTCCATTCCGCCGACCATCCTCCTCTACGGACCAGATATGGCCAAAGCGGTCATAAATGTCATCTGCTGGCTCGTATGCGTTCTGCTCATGGTGCAGAACCGCAAATATATCAACCCGAAGGAACTTTTCCGAATCGTTGCCTTCATGCTCGTCGGCATGGCTATCGGCATTCACCTCTACAACGTCGTGAACCAGGCCATCCTCGTTCCTCTCTACGGCGGCATCATCGTAGCCGTTGCACTGAAGAACCTCTTCATGAAGCAGTCTAATTCTTCCCTCCCGGCATGGATTGCCATCCCGGTACTCCTCGGAGCAGGAATTATCCACGGCATGTTCGCTTCCGGCGGCGCCCTCCTGGTCGTCTACCTGGTTGCCACCTTCCGTGACAAAGACTCCTTCCGCGCCAACGTCGCTTCCGTATGGTCGATTCTGAACCTCGTCCTGATGTTCAACGACTACTCCAAAGGCCTCTACAATGCGCAGTTCCTCCAGCTCCTGGCACTCGGCGTCATTCCGCTCGTATTTGCCATCTGGCTCGGGAACAAGATTCATGACATGATCAACCAGAAAATGTTCAACCGCCTGACTTACTGCTTACTTTTCGCAGCAGGCAGCATGATCCTGATCTGATCAATAAAAAATGGGAATAAAAAAGAGCAGCTCGCTATGGGCTGCTCTTTTCATGCTCTTTCTTCATATTGATACATTGACAAGCGTGAATGTATGCTTTATACTTACCATATATCACAAGAGGGGGGTTCGAGATGGATTATAAAAACGATGTACGGATCATAAAAGCGCTGACGGATGAGAACCGTCTGGCGATTCTCCATATGCTGCAGGACGGTTCAAAATGTGCCTGCGTTATTTTAGAGGAGCTGCACATCACGCAGCCGACGCTTTCGCACCACATGAAAATTCTCTGCGATACAGGCCTTGTCGATTCCTGCAAGTGCGGGAAGTGGATGTATTATTCGCTGTCGCTGGAAGGCGGCAGGACGCTGCGCGCACTGGTAGAGCGCTACACCATCAGCGAAGAAGCTTATGCGGATTACAAGACCTGCGAATCCTGCAGGGATAACGGAGCAGGGGATCCCTGCCAGGATGACGGAAAGGAAGCCGGAAAATGAGCCAGGAAAAACAGGAAGGCATCAGCTTCTTCAACCGCTACCTGACGGTCTGGGTATTTCTCTGCATGGCCGCCGGCGTGCTTATTGGTAAAGCCGCGCCGTCCGTGACGGCTTTTCTTGGAAATATGACGATTGCAGGGATTTCCATACCGATCGCCATCCTCATCTGGGTCATGATTTATCCCATGATGATGAAGGTCGACTTTGAAAGCGTCAGGGAAATCGGGAAAAATCCGAAGGGCCTCATCGTCACATGGATCGTGAACTGGCTCATCAAGCCGTTCACCATGTACGGCATCGCCAGTTTCTTCCTCTTCGTCGTATTCAAAGCGTGGATAGCGCCGGACATTGCGACGCAGTACCTTGCCGGCGCCGTGCTCCTGGGGGCGGCTCCCTGTACGGCCATGGTCTTCGTCTGGAGCTCTCTGACAAAAGGGAATCCGGCGTATACTGTCGTCCAGGTCGCAACGAATGATCTCATCATCCTTGTCCTTTTCGTGCCGATCGTGAAATTCCTCCTGGGCGTGTCCCATGTCGAAGTCCCGTACAGCACGCTTTTCCTAAGTGTCCTCCTCTTCGTCGTCATTCCGCTTGCCGGCGGCATCCTGACACGTATCAGCGTCATCAAGAGCCATGGCAGGGAGTACTTCGAAAAGACATTCATCCACAAATTCGATAATGCGACGACCATCGGACTTCTCCTTACGCTGATCCTCATCTTTGCCGGCCAGACTGAAGTCATCCTGTCGAATCCGCTGCACATCGTCCTCATCGCCGTGCCGCTCATTCTTCAGACATTCCTTATCTTCTTTATCGCCTATGGTGCCTGCCGCATCCTGAAGCTGCCATATGATATTTCCGCTCCGGCAGCCTTGATCGGCGCATCCAATTTCTTTGAGCTCTCCGTGGCCGTCGCCATTGCCCTTTTCGGCACGACGAGCCCTGCCGCGCTGGCAACCACCGTCGGCGTGCTGACAGAAGTTCCTGTCATGCTCACCCTTGTCCGCATCGCCAATTCGACGCAGGACTATTTCCCAAAGAGGAAAGCAAAATGAATAAAAATAAACCGAGAGTGGCTTTCCTCTGCACGCACAATGCTTGCCGCAGCCAGATCGCAGAAGCTCTGGGAAGGAAACTGGCGGGAGATGTTTTCGAACTCTTTTCAGCCGGTACGGAAAAGCAGGATCATCTTGACCCGGGCGCCGTCGAATGGATGAAAGAGCTGCATGGCGTAGACATGGAAAAGACGCAGAAGAGTAAGACGCTCAGGGATATCCCGGCGCCGGACATCGTCATTCTCATGGGATGCGGCATAGCCTGCCCGGCCATGAAGGCCGCTTACGAAGAGAACTGGGGGCTTGACGATCCATCCGGAAAATCCAGGGAAGAATACGAGAAAACAATAAGAATCATAGAACAGCACATTCTGGACCTGAAAGAGAAAATCCAGAAAGAACGTTAGCAATAAAAAAGAGCTGAGATGAAATGCCTGCACATTTCGTCTCAGCTCTTTTGTTTAATAAAGGTAGGGGAAGACGTCATCCTGGTCCTGATCCTGATCATCGGGTTCATCGTAGTAGATCATATCATCAATGATTGTGGCACTGCTTCCGTCAGAGCCGTAAATCATATCGCCGCATCGCATATACGTCCTGCCGTCACTGCCATACGTCATGTCGCCGTCGGTGATGTACATTCTCCCGTCGCTCGAATACGTTGTATCTCCATCTTTCCAGTACATATTCCCATTGCTGTCATATGCTTCGTCGCCGTAGACATCGATGATCCCGCTTGCCGCTGAAACACTGAAGGCACACGTGACAGATAAAATGCCGGCCAAAACAATTGCTTTTAATTTCCGCATATAAGACACCCCGCTTTTGGTACAGAAAGATAAACATAAGACACTGTAACTTTATTCTTTTCTTTATTGTACTATTCCGCAAAACGGAAGGAAAGGCAGGAAAGCCCCGGCATCTTGCGCTGCTATATCAGACGCCCTGCTTTTCCAGCCTTTTCTCGTACTGGTCCAGGATATCCTGCATGCTGATGGAGGCCATTTCCTCTTCTGCCTTTTTCTGCACCTGGTCGTAGCAGTCGCGGATGACGAGCTGGATATTGACACCCACGCCGCATTCCGGGTTCGTGTGCGTGTCCTGATGCAGGAGGGGCTTGTCGCCTTCGACGGCGCGGTACACGTCCAGAAGGGAAATGTCCTTCGCATCCCGGGAGAGAGCCGGCTTGGCGTGGCCTTTGACGCTGGTCAAAAGTCCTGCGTTTCTAAGCGATGACATCATCTGCCTCACGAAGGCAGGGTTCGTTTTGACGCTTTCTGCGATGGCCTGGCTCGTCAGGCTTTCCTTCGCGTTCAGTGCAATGAAGGAAAGAATGTGGACGGCATCGCTCACTTTTGTCGAGTATTTCATGGGAATCGCTCCTTTGCTGTATATTAAATTATAACAACAGATTGACACGATAGCAAGAAATCTGTAGTATATGGGTGTAAGAATAATATTTACAGCAATAAGGAGAACAACCATGAGCTTTTATGAAGATCTTGTCATGCAGACACAGATGAATTTCCAAAAATATTACGGTATTTACAGAAGAGGCGGTACGCCCTACGAGCTGGCCGGCCCTTCCAAGCTTTCCATGGATGAGAAGATTGATCGTCTCGTTCAGGAAATCCGCGATGCGGACTGCGTCATCGTGGGCGGCGCTTCCGGCCTTTCTGCGGCTGGCGGCGGCAATTTCTACTATGAAAACAACGATTCCTTCAAGAAATACTTCGGCAAGTTCGAGGAAGTCTACCACTTCAACGGCGCCTTCGACGGCATGTTCCGTCACTGGAATGACCGTGCGGCTTTCTGGGCATTCCTTGCGACATTCCTTCATACGACGCTCACTGCGCCCATACGCGCGCCGTACCATGATCTGGACGCCCTGCTCAAGGGTAAGGATTTCTTCGTTATCACGACGAACCAGGATACGCAGTTCATCAAACTCTATCCGGAAAATAAAGTCGCAGAGCTGCAGGGCGACCACCGTTTCTTCCAGTGCGCCTCCTGCTGCCAGGATGACACGTGGGATGCCGTGCAGCCGGTAGAAGACATGATCCGTGCCATGGGAGACGGCATCAAGATCCCAAAGGGCATGATTCCGCGCTGTCCGCACTGCGGCGGCGAAGCCTTCCCCTGGGTCAGAGGATACGGCAATTTCCTGCAGGGAAAGAAGTATAAAGAACAGTATGAAAAGGCATCCAGCTACATTGCATCACACAAGGATGCAAAGATCCTCTTCATCGAGCTCGGTGTCGGCCGCATGACACCGATGTTCATCCAGGAACCCTTCTGGCAGCTCACCATGGGCCTGCCGCATGCGAGGTACATCGGCGTGAACAACCAGTTCGACTTCCTTCCGCGCCAGATCGAGGATAAGGGCATGACCATCCTGGGAGATATTGCAGAAGTCCTGACCGCGGCTGTCAAAAAGAAAGGGGAGGAGTAAGAAATGGATTATCAGGCAATTGCAGAAAAAATCAAGCAGGCCGACGCTGTCCTGATCGGTGCCAGCAACGGCCTTTCCATTACTGAAGGGCTCCATATCTTTGCGGACAATAAAGCCTTCGAGGACCTCTTCGGCGATTTCAAAAGGAATTACGGCATCACCTGCCTCCTTCACGGCATGACGGCCCAATGGCCGACCGAATCGGAGAAATGGGGCTTCTGGAGCCGCCTCATCCACTATTACTGCGCGGAATATGAAGAGACGCCTGTCATGAAGGACCTCCGGGATATCATCGGAAAGAAGGACTACTTCGTCCTCACCTCCAATGGCGAATGCCACTTCGAAATGAGCGGCTTCGATCCGGAGAAGATGGATGAAATCGAAGGAAACTGGCTCACCATGCAGTGCCGGGCTGCCTGCCATGACACGCTTTATCCCGTCCTTGAAAAAGCAGAGGACATGCACAAGGCAGAAAAAGACGGCCTTGTTCCGGGCGATCTGACTCCGAAATGCCCGAAATGCGGCTCTCCCATGGACATCCATATGATGGGCGCCGCTGACCGGTATGTGTCAGACGATGGCGACCAGCGCCTCGGCGCATTCCTTGAAAAGTATCATGGAAAACGCCTCGTCATCCTGGAACTGGGCATCGGCTGGAGAAACCAGCTCATCAAAGGCCCGCTCATGCGCCTTACCGCAGCGGAACCGAAGGCCTCCTACATCACCATCAACCTTGGCGAAGTCTACATCACGGAAAATATCAAGAACAAATCCTACGGCATCGACGGCAAGATTGCTGACGTACTGAGAGAAATCAAGAAAGCCATGTAAAAGAGGGCAGGAAATGAATTCCGCAAGGAAGCGTTTCCTGCTTTATAATAGGTAAGAAAGGAGCTGATTCCATGAATATTCCTTCTACCATCGCATCCGATTATGTCCGCTGGCGCAAATTCCTCCATGACAACGTGCACTTCCTCATGAAGGAGAGCGAAATACACACCGAAGAACACTGCGCCCGTGTCCTTCTCTTTGCCCTCCTCATTGCAGAAGAAATGAAACTTCCTCAAGACGACCGCGAAGCCCTCGGCGCCGCTTCCGTTTTTCACGATTCCCGCCGCATGGAAGACGGCTACGATACCGGTCATGGCGACAGGGCCGCTGCGTATTACAGGGAATACTGCCAAAAAGGAGGTCTTGCCTACGATCAGCGCGTATTCGACGTCATGAGCTACCACGACAGGGACGATCCTGTCGGCATCAAAGCCATGAAACAGAAGAAGCCGCCGCTCAAGGACGAGATTCTCCTTTATAAAATATTCAAGGACGCCGACGCCCTCGACCGCTTCCGCCTGGGTCCCAACGGTCTCGACCCAAGATTCCTCCGAACCAAAGAAGCCAAAGGACTCGTATCCTACGCCAGGAAAGTATGGGAAGAGAGCAAGAAATAGCAGACTAAAAGAAGAGCAGCCATGTGCCGCTCTTTTTTTGTTTTCTTGAAATGGACACCCGCGAAGTAAAGAATAAATCTTACAAAGTGTCAGTTAGATGCGAATGTATTTCGTTTATTAAGTATACATAGAAAAAGTTCTTTATAATCGTTCGAATCATGGTAGACAATTATCTAGAATTGCTACATAATATCGTCAATTTCATGGGATTTCCTGAAAGAAATAATTGATTTGACAGCATAGATTAAAATGATATAATTGAGAAAATTAGATATATAGGTATCTATATAGATTTCATGTTAGCAGCCATGCCCGGGGAAAGGCATGGAAGAGATGGAGGTTTTAACATGGGATGGCGGAGGATAGCAGGAAGGATCGCGAAAGTAGGAGCGAGATTTAAGGGAGAGCCAGAGACAAGGTACCAGAAGATCAGGTACTACGAAGAGGAAGCGGGGATTTTCAATGACCGTGAACTCATCGATATGTACAAGATCAGCGAGCAGACTTATCAAAGGACACAGCATGAAGAAGACGGCTGGTGTGCCTGCGGCTACAGAAATGAACTCAAGAAACGCGGTCTGACCGACTAACAACAATTGAATAGCAGACAGAAAAGCCCCACGGCAGAGCTGCGAGGCTTTTTGCATGGGGAAAATGGATTGTCCCGTAAAAGATATCAGTTTCCTCTATCTCCTTTGAAATCTGTAAAAGCACATTCAAAAATATAAATAAAGTATTTCAAAAATAGAGTATACACAATAACAGGAAGTTTATATTTTATGGAACTCACGCGGAAGCGTTGTATAAAATAAAGCTATACAAACCCCGAAAACACCGGTACTTTTGAATATATTTAAACATTGACATAAATAAAAATAGTGATAAAATAATAAAGTATTTATAAAGAAACGGTAAAGAGAAGTTTAGAAGTGCCGTGCAGGGCAGAATGATGGAGTAAAGAAAGGAGGATCTGCATGGGGTTCTGGGGAGCGATTGAAAGCTTGAAAAATGAAGGATGGAAGGAAAACAAGGGTAAGGAACAAAAGCTGGAGTACTATCAAAACGAGGCACGCATCTTCAATGACCGTGAGCTCGTACAGATGTACAAGGTCACCCGTGAACAGTACAAGAAGACACACCACGAGGAAGACAAATGGTGGGCCTATGGATATAGAAACGAGCTGAAAAAGAGAGGAATCCTCTCAAGGGACTGATGGAATAAGGGGCTGTGGAATGCACATATTTCCACGGCTCTTTTTCTTATGGCTGCGATTTCCAATTTCTTACAGAAATTATTAAAAAAGTATTTCATAGTTTAGAAATGCAGGCAGGAAGGCATCCTTTCCCTTCGGGGATTTCTCTGTGTCTTTTATGCACAAAAACATAGATATCTTGGTACTTTTAGGAATTGGAAGCAGGGTTATTAGGCTTGTATAATTAAGATAATAAGGTATCGCAGGAACTGCTTATAAAATGTCCATTTGTTATAAAAAAGCAAGGTGGAGACCATGGACGAAGAGAAACGGGAGAAAACAGCACTGGGGGCTGCAGAAGAGGGAGTGGATGCGGCAGCACTGGTATCATCATCGGAAGCGATAGGCCATTTCCATGCGAAGGCAGATCTTAGGATCCGCGGAGATTATGCCGGAGCGAACAGGAAACTCTATTGGGCTTCCCTGCGTGCGAATGCCGCTAAAGGCGCGAAGACGGAGTGGGAGGAACTGACTTCCATGAAAAATCGTCTGAGCACAGGGACAAAGCTCACACGAGGGGCGCATGCGGCCAATGCGGAGATAGAGCTTGGCAAGAAAGTCGCCCTGAAGACTGTCCAGAAAGCAGGCGGAGAGTTTTACAAGGGAGCATCCCTGACAATCCGCATCGCAGCTCCTGCCCTGATCATCAAAAGCTGCATGCAGGCGGCCGATGTCATCATGGGGAAGAAGGATGCTGATGATGAGGCCAAGGATATGGCTAAGACCGTCGGGACGATCACGGCAGCCGGCGGTGCTTATCAGGCAGCACTGACGATGACAAGAGGGACGACGAGCCATCTGGTTAATACACTCCTGCGCTCGAATGTAGGCGTTCTCGTCCTTCAGGCAGGTATTGAGCTCAGCCAGCCTTTGAAACAGTACGTGAACGGGGAAATCACAGGGCAGAAATTTGCCCAGGATGCCGGTTACCGCGTCACGTCCCTCGCCGCATCATGGGAAGGCGCTGAATGCGGTGCTGCTGCAGGCGCCATTCTGGGACCACTCGGCATGACCGGAGGCGCGCTCCTTGGCAGCATGATTGCATCGATTGCCATGGGCCTTACGGGAAACCAGCTTCTGGCGGGCGAGGAGTCCATCGAAGTGTATAACGAAAAATCTGAGACGATTAATGAAATCTATAAGAAGGTCGAAGAAATCATCCGCAAACGCCAGGATGAATACCAGAAGATGACTGAAGAAGAACTTGCCCATTTCGATTCCGTCATGGGAGATGGACTTCATGAAATCTTCACTGGCGCTCTTTCCTCGGATACAGACTATGACACCGTCACGAAAGGAATAGACAAAGTCCTTGCTTACTGGGGGAAGACCGTCCTTTTCCATTCCAAGGATGAATACAAGGCGCAGTGGGATCAGCCATTGATCCTGAAATTCTAAGGGAACGGCATCATGATTCCGTTAATCGTAGGTGCAGGAATTATCGGGAAATTTCTTTACGATATCAACGAAAGCCACAGCATGGAGGAGGAAGCCGAGGAAAAACGGCTCGAGGCCATTGCCAGGGAAGCAGAAGGCTGGCTCCTCCAAAAACAGGAAGCTGACCGCATGCAGCGCCGGCCGAATAATATCGTGCGGAAACGTCAGGCCATCATGGAGTACACGCTTCCCCGGTTCGTCAAAGTCTACGGGAAAATCCAGACCGTCCTCTACGAATCCCTCCCGCCTGCCGTCATCCATACGACGGATCTGGCGCGCATCGGGGACCTGCCGGTTTCGGCAATCGAGTCGTATGAGGGTCTCAGCAGCAATGAACTCGCTTCCACATGGCTTCTCGAAGGCCCGGTGAACTTTGCGGCCGGCGGCGGACTTGAAATCGGCGCCGCTGCAATTGGCGCAACGGCCGGCGTGACGCTTGCCTCAATCGCTGCTTCCGGCGGCATCGCATTTCTGACCCTTGGCGTGGGTGCGTCCATGAAAAAGGATTCCGAAAGAGCCCTCATTGCAGCCGGCAGGCAGATGAGAGCGGCCAATGCCGTCTATGCCCAGGCAGAAAGCCATGCGCAGATCTGCCGCGCCATCTGCCAGTTCGCAGACAGGATCGCAGAAATCACCGCCGCCATGAACCTTCTCTTCACAAGAGCCATTGCTGCCTGCGACCAGCTGATTCAGGAAAAAGGCACGGAGAAATACGCTTACACCGACGAAGACGTCAATATCCTCATGACCTGCGCCAATCTCGCCGGCGCCGTCTGCACCATTTTGACCGTTCCCATCATGGACAGCCAGGGCAAGATTGCAGAAAACGGACAGGAACTTATAGCCAGCGGGGTGGAACTCCTCACCGAAGCCCAGTCCATGTGCCTCGAAGCGGGCATTTAACGGGAGGGAATCATGAAACGAGTCATCATTGGAGAAAAGTGCATCGGCTGCGGCATCTGCCTGCACAATAAGAAATACATAGAAGAAACGACAGACGGCATCGCCCGGGCCATCCCGGGAATGATGGTCACGGATAAAGACCTTCCCGACCTGGAAGAAATAGAGAGAATCTGTCCGATCCATGAACTGCACCTTTCGCCACTCAAAAAGGAAACCGCCGATTCGCGCGTCCTTTCCGAATCAAAGGAACGCCTTCTGGAAGAAATGAGAGATTTCAGGGATCATTTCAAGCTGAAAAGACCGGAATTCCATCCCGATCCCGGGTATGACATCACCGACCTTCCGCTTGATTATGACTATCCGGAAGAAACATTTTCCTCCTGGGACGACGCAGACGAGGCTCTCAGGAAATGCTTCAAGAACCATGCCTATGATGAAGACATCCGCAGCATGATGACCAGGCAGATCCTGGCCCGCTACAAGGCAGAGCGCCTCAGCGCCTACTACCTCCCGGCAGACAACCCGTGGAGCTATTTCTACGAGTACAACAAAGAAGCGCAGGACCTCCTCGGCGCCGTCTATGCCAGATGGGATGCCGTCTCACCCGATGAAAGCGACCCGCCCGAATCATGGAAGGAAATCCTCGTATCTCCCTCGGCGGACGAGACCTGCTTCAGCGATTTCGAGACCTCCGCATGGGGCATGGATGATTTAGAAGAAACCGTTGAGGACAGTGTAAGAAGCAGCAGCGATGAGCCGTACTCCCATGCCTATGAAATCAAGGAACTGAAAGAGGATACAGGATTCTTCCGCTCCAACGGCGCCTACGTCATCGACCAGTACAAAGCCCTCGTCGATGAATACGGCAAAGACCTCATTCAGGGAATCAATGAAGGGATTTCCAAAGACATCAAGTTCGACGACATGTTCAAGAAAGTCTTCGATACCTATGAAAGAGACATGAGACACGCCATCGACGAGAAAATAAAAGAACTTGAAGAGAAATAGACCGAAAAAGGACAGTAACGAAATGACTATACATTTCTACTGTCCTTTTTGCATGCCTTATAAAAAATACAGTATCGAACTATTAAAATTTTATTTCGTTTATTACATATGCAAAAGATTCCTAAATCAATGACATTTTCATGTTTAGCGATACCTCTTCGGACATTCGTATGTCTCTGGAAATGGAAAATCTTCGCTTTTGCCGCACTATTTCGAGAGATTTCGCATTACTTTTCGCGATTTGACATAAAAATCCACTGTGCTACAATGATAGAGAATATATAAACGAATCGTTAAAACCGTATGTTGGGAGTTTTGCATGGGAGGCAGGGCTGCCAGAGCGGAAAAGGATGGGAGGGTAGAGCAGGATGAGCGTTTTGGATGCAGTGGGCAGCATCGCAAGATTTTGTGTAAAAAGCGTAGAAGAAGGTTTCTCTGAAAAGGCAGATATCATCAAAGACTGTCAGGCAGAAGCGAAATGGTATGGCAATGAAGAACTTTTCGTCGTCTATCAGGCAGCCATCCGGAGGTACAACAATACCCGCAAGGAAAGAGATAAGTGGTGCATCTGGGGATACGGCCGCGAACTCAAGCGCAGAGGCCTCATCTGCGATAACGGTGAATACTAATAAATAAAGCTCTGGCGGAACGGAACCGCCAGGGCTTTTTGCATGTGAATCAAGGAAGACCGCATCTTACGCCTGCCCGTATTTCCCGATAAAATCGGATAGGATATAATGGCGGGAGAATCACATTCGTATCGCAGTTTGTTCATAAAGGGAAGGCGCGCTATGAAGATGAAATACCGGGAAATCCGATCGACAGGACGCTGCCTCATCCAGCGAAGGCACTAACTGCCCAAGGCACCTTTTTCCCTTTTCACCGCGAACCCATCATCCCTTGGAGGCAAAGCCCCATTTCCACAAAGGAGCTCCCTATGAAATCACTCGATCACGTACGACTTGTCATTGATTACAAACCTGAAGTCCCGTGAAATTATATCTATTTCGGAAATGGGACTCCCATTGCGTCAT
>OGZB01000225.1_pt1 | contig 34016 bp, 28 predicted proteins | sample 1576691 | NCBI WGS metagenome assembly OGZB01 (sample SAMEA3541479, study PRJEB24748) | human gut metagenome | biome: human gut; feature: human-associated habitat; material: faeces | place: China | collected 2012
TATTCATAGCTTTGAACGCGTGATAAGCCGTACATACAGGGGAAAACTTCCGCAAGGTGCTGAGTGAGGTAAGTTTGTATATTTATATGAATAATTGTATATTTGCGAACGAGAGACAGAATTTATACGAGTATTAACACTATTAATTATTAAAATCTTCATTATTTATGTTTAACAAGCATCCTAAAGGTCTGATACCGGCTGCACTTTCTAACATGGGGGAGCGTTTTGGCTACTACATCATGAATGCCGTACTGGTATTGTTTCTTTGTTCTAAATTTGGTATAAGTGAGGAAAAAAGTACACTTATCTATTCATTCTTTTATGCAGGTATTTATCTGTTAAGTCTTGTGGGGGGGCTGATAGCCGACAGAAAACAGAATTATAAAGGTACAATCATGGCCGGTCTCGTGGTCATGGCTGTTGGATATATTGCATTATCTATTCCTATTACTGCCAATGCAGGTAATACATCATGGTTGCTTACGCTTACTTGTATTGCCTTGTTCTTCATCGCATTTGGTAATGGTCTGTTCAAGGGAAATCTTCAGGCCATTGTAGGTCAGATGTACGATGACCTTGAAGCAGAGGCTGCAAAGAAGGGGGAAAAGGAACTGATTGAAGCTAAGAGCAAGAGAGATTCCGGATTCCAGATATTTTATGTATTTATCAATATTGGTGGACTTATCGCTCCGTTTATCGCTCCTTTGTTGAGAAGCTGGTGGCTGAGTGCACACAATATGGTCTACAATGCTGGTCTTCCTGCTCTGTGCCATGAATATATAGCAAAAGGTGCAGACGGTATGTCGGCTGAGGCTATGGGTAACTTGAATCAGCTGATGTCACAGTGTGTGGGTGAAACTTCCGATATGGCTGCTTCTTGCGCACAGTATTTGCAGGTATTTAATGAAGGTATTCATTATTCATTTGTTGCATCTGTTGCCGCAATGCTTATTTCTTTGATTATCTTCTTTGTGACCAAGAGTCAGTTCCCAAATCCGGGGAAAAAGGAAGCAGCAGCTGCTGTTACTTATACAGCTGAAGAAAAGGCTGCCATGGCTAAGGAAATCAAACAGCGTCTTTACGCCTTGTTTGCAGTGCTTGGCGTGGTTATTTTCTTCTGGTTCTCATTCCATCAGAACGGTACTTCACTTTCACTCTTTGCGAGAGACTTCGTTGATACATCTACAATTGCTCCGGAAATATGGCAGGCAGTGAATCCTTTCTTTGTGATCACATTGACTCCGGTCATCATGATGATTTTCGGTTCTCTTTCAAGAAGAGGCAAGGAAATTTCTACTCCGCGTAAGATTGCCATCGGTATGTTCATCGCAGGTTTGGCTTATCTCTTCTTGTCTGTATATTCATTCATTATGGGTTATCCTTCTGCTGCAGAATATCGGGAACTTCCTATTGACCAGCAGGTAAAAGCCGGTGCATGGGTGTTGATTGTTCTTTACTTCCTGCTTACTGTAGCCGAGTTGTTTATCTCTCCGCTTGGATTGTCATTCGTTTCGAAGGTAGCTCCAAAGCATCTTTTGGGACTTTGCCAGGGATTGTGGCTTGGTGCAACAGCTGTAGGTAATCTTCTGTTGTGGATTGGCCCTCTTATGTATAACGCCATTCCTATCGGATATTGCTGGGCTATTTTCATGATTGTATGCCTCATTTCAATGGGAGTCATGCTGTTCATGGTAAAATGGTTGGAACGTGTAGCAAAATAAATTTCTCGAAATAGAATTTACTTGTGGAGGAGGCTGTCTCAAATTGAAATATAATTTGAGACAGCCTCTTTTATTCGATTGTAACCTATAAGTCTACTGATGTTTCTACTTTGAGACCTCATTGTTTTATTTTCTTTCTTCTCCCTTTTATATGCCATTTGTTTCCGTGTATTTGACTTATGAATAAAATTGAGGTGCAAAGGTATGTGTTATGGCAACTATTAAAGTAAGTTCATGTCTTTTGATTCTGTACAAATCTCCATACTCCTTTCTGTAGGTTATATTTGTACACGAAAACTTGCATGAATAATCATAACACCTTTCGAATCCCCCGATTTTTAATCAACCCCAAAGTAGTTGATACTATATAAGGGAAATAATAATAATCAGAACAATAACATTATGTTTGAATACGACGAACAGACAGAAATCATTGGTGTAAGATCCACTTTGCACGAAGCGTACAAAGGCTATACAGAGGGAACGATTGTGGGCTACTTCGGACTTAAAATTATTGTACAGCTCGACAACGGTAAGGAGATAGTCGAATACCGTGATGAAGTATCGATTTACGATTGATAACTGATTAAATATATTGAGATATGGGAAATTTTTAATTGTTATAATGGTGGTATGAGTATACTGTTTCTATAGCCATCGTACTGTTTTGTTATGACAACCTAGCTAAAAAAGAATATAATCTGTATATTTTTCCTTTTTTATCATTCTTCAATGCCATTTATCAATATATTTGTGGGCATCTTCCTGTGTAACAAACAATGATGCGAATTGCAAGTTTAGTATATACAGATTGAATACAGCTATGTCTTTTGACAAATGTCTGTTGTAAAATGAGACTTTAACATCTAATCTATTTAGTTGCATGATATAACAATGCAAAATAATATGAATATGAAACTGAATCACTATATGGGTGTAATATCATGTATTTCCTTGTTATTGCTTGGTTCTTGTAATTCTGGATATTCGGAAAGTAGAAATTTTGATGATATAATTTTTCAGATAGAAAATGATCCACAATCCTATTTGTTAAGGTTAGATACGATAAACATGAATTGCGTAAAGAATAAAAGAGATGCGGTTCATTTTATATTAGCTGCAATAACACTCAGTTATACGGATAATAATTATTATCCACCAAAGAGTGTGTTGGAAAGGTGCATTCAGATTTTTAAGAAAGAAAAAATGATTCAGCCATACCTTGAAACTTTATATCTTCTTGCGAAAACATATAAAAAAGAAAATGATATAACAAAAGAAGTCCATACCATAGAAACCGCAATAAATATTGCTAGACAAGAATATGACCAAGAATGGCTTTTTTATCTTTACAGCTATCTCGGTGAAATGTATATCAGGCAATTTAACACCTTGAATTTTATTAAATACCAGACTCTTGCCAATCAATGCATAAAGGATGTAAATTTTCAAGATATGAGTATATCAACTCAAATACAAGTTGCCAAAAGCTTTCTATATTTAGATCGATATAAAGTCTCATACGAAAAATTGAATGAAATAGAAAAACATCTTGGTAAGAAGAATATATTTTTAAGTGAAATAAAACGTCTGCAGGGAATTGCCTTATACAAAATGCAGCATTGGGATGCTTGTATAGAAAAGCTGAAAGAATCTGTAGTTGAGGAAACATCCATTGAACATAAATTCACATGTTTCGCAATTTTGACATACTGTTATTATCGTAAAAAGGACTTGTTAAATGCAGAAAAATATAAGTATCTGGCGATAGAGAATAGTATAAATGGAGGAAATGTCTTTGCAGAAATAGAATTCTATACGTTGTGTGCAGAGTTTGCTCAGTTAAATCGTGATGCAGGCGAACAAATAAAATGCTTTAACAAGCTAAAGGAGAAATATGAAATGGCATTTGATTGCCTGAATGGAGAATCATTGGATAAAGCGATACAGGCCTATACAAATATTTGTGAGAAACAAAGTATTTATAGACAGATAGCCATTTATAAATACATTCTGATAGGACTTCTCTTAGTATTATGCGTATCTTTGGTGATATATATACAGCTCCGGAGAAAGCAAGTTTATAAGATTCTCGCTTTGCAACAACAGATTAATTCTTTGGATAACCTTAGAAATGTAAAAAATGAACTCAAAGAATTTATTTTGCGTGATTTTGAGATAGCAAAGAAGATAGCAATTTTGCGCTCAACGCAGCAAGTGCAGAGTGCAAGATTTCTTAAGGATTTAGAAAAGTATCATATAATAGATGAGAATTATTTGCTAGGTACACAGTGGGAACAGTTTTATAATCATATAGATCTATCTTTTGATGGGTTCTACTCAAAACTTATTCAGAAATATCCTATGCTGAATGACAAAGAAGTCCAGTTGTGTTGCATGCTTGTTTCTGGATTCAAGACAGAAGAGATTGCTGCCATTTGGATGAATAGTGTCTTTTCAGTACATAAGTACAAAACTAATATTAGAAAAAAAATTGGTATTCCTGAAGGTGGAGATATTATCTTATTTTTAGTTGAAAAACTAGACTTATAATTGCTTTGTCTCATATTACAAATATTTGTACTGTATAGTATCTGATAATCAGGAATATATAAATGTATGTTACAAACTTATTTCTATGGCTTACTAATGGTTTAATGGATAGTTTACCTTAATTTCGCATCAAACAAATATCTGTAGTCTGATGGTATTATTGCCATAATAATAAATTAATAATAGATATAAAAAGGATGCTTTTAATGGGACTATTGTGTTGTGCGCTTACATCATGTGAGAAAGAGAATCATCTTTTCAATGAAGATCAAGATGGGTTGATATCTTTTCAGCAAAGATATATAACTCTTACATTGTCTGATGTAATTAATTATTATTCACTGTGTTCTCCTATGGCAAAAATAGAATACTTGAATTTTCAGAATGAAATATTAGAGTTTACTAACTACAAGAAAGGATTTCTCCCGGCAATATCATTCAATGTTAATCCTGTGAACTTCAACCGCTCGCTCAGATTACTTCAAAGTCCGGTCGATGGAAGTTATTCTTATGTTAAGGATTTTTCTAACACTAGTTCTGTAGGTTTTACCATTAGTCAAAAGATAGGTCTTACCGGAGGAAATATAAATATCGGTACCGACCTTAGTTTCCTTAATGAGTTTTCCACTAATCGTAAAAGTTTTAGTACAACTCCTTTTTATGTCAACTATTCTCAGAATTTATGGGGCGGAAGGAAATTATATCTTTTGGAAAAAAGGATAATGAATGTAAAAAACACAGTTTCAGTAAAGAAATATTGCAGTAAATTAGCAGAAATACAATCTAAGGCAGTTGAACTGTATCTTTTTGCATTGTCAGAGAAATTGTCGGCAGATCTTTCCGAACAAAATATGGCAATAAACGACACATTGTTGAACATTGGGAGAATAAAACTTGCCAATGGACATATCACAAAATATGATTACAAACAGATAGAGCTACAATCGCTCGACACTAAGTATGCTTACAGGCAAGCGTTAAAGAAATACGATGAAGCGTTATGTGAATTGTTTAGCTATCTTGCCATTGACACAGATAGTTTGTCAATAAGTGTACCTACGTTGGACTTGCCTATGTTTCTTGATGCCTCTACCATTGAATACTTTGTTAATCGTAATAATCCATCATTATTGGAGCAACAGACTAAAAAACTGGAAGCTGAACAGAATTTGTTTACAGCTAAAATGGAAACTCGTTTCAACGGAAGTATAAGTCTGAACTATGGACTAAACCAATATGCAGAAAGTTTTACTGCTGCATATCGCAATGCCAATAAAAGACAGTCTATATCAATAGGATTTCAGATCCCTATATGGCAGTGGGGTATAAACCGTAACAAAAGAAAAATAGCAGACAACAATTACGAGTCCAGTCTTATAGCTGTAGAGAATAGTCTCCGTGAGTTCAGAGATGACATAAAGGAATATATTAACACATACAATCATTCTGTATGTTTATGGGAATTATCGGAGTCGTCATACAATTTAGCTCGTGAACAGTATATTGTGGCGGTAAAGAGTTTTGCATTGGGAGAACTTTCTGTATATGAACTCACTTCTGCCAGACAGAAACAGAACGAGACTATGCAGCAGTATTATTCTGCTATGAAGGACACTTATGTAAGTTACTTTCGTTTAAGGAACATGGCTTTATATGATTTTAAATCTGAACAGGATTTGGAAGATATATACTTGAAAAATAACCGTAAATGACATATTATGAAAAGACCTCTATTATTATCATTATTCTCATTCTGTTTTATCACAGTATTCAGTTTTCCTGTAGATACAACAAAGGTAAACCGTACATTCGCTTTAATGGTAAAATCAGGGTATACTGCAGAGACTCAACGTGATTTCTTCAATGCTTTCCCTATAACCTGGCATGAACTCTGGCTTACTTATGGTAATATCCCTTCGTTTGATAATCTTAAATCAAGTTTCAGGAAACACATGGTAGATGGTTTGTATAAATTAGATAAGATACCCGACAGCTTGTTTTACGACAGGCTGATAACTCTTGGCATTGGCGGTACTAGGATAGTAGATGATATTGGAGGTTGTCTTCAGGATTTGATAGCAAGGAAACTTGAAGAAAACCCTGAGTTGATGATGGAACGTCTCAGCAAGAAATACTATACGGCATATTTCCCTTTCTGGTATTCCCTTTTCAACAGTCTGCTATGTACTGATGAAAATGTGGAAATATACAGGATATTAGAAAATTATGAAATAATGTTCAAGGAAAAATATCCGGTTATAATGAACTATATGGAGCAGGCATTTATACTTTCCAACGGTAAGGCCATATTTGAAGACAATCGTTTTCCTTTATACTATAAATCACATAAACCTGAAGAAGTGAAGATGCAGATTCAACAGGAGGACGGAGTATATTTTGTGGCGGAACAGTTTCCGGAATATCCCGGTGGAGTCAACGGAATGTTGGATTTTATAAAAGAGAATTTCAAGTTGCCTGAATCATACTCTGGTAAAAAAGTCTTTATAACCGTAAAGGTGGTAATAGACACAGACGGCAATATCAAATCATCCACAATAGATAAAAGTTATGATGAGACAGCGGACAAAGAGGCTCTCAGGGTGGTATCACTAATGCCCCGCTGGAAAGCTGCGATAGACAAGGGAAAGAACGTTCCATGCTTGTTTACAATCCCTTTCAGATATAAGTGACAATAAGAATTCAATAAGATGGAAATAAATGAAGCCTTGATAAAGAAAGCGGCAGAGCATGTAATGCTTAACTCATGCTCTGTCAGTTCAAGCGGTTTGTTTAATGGTAAAGCAGGTATGTCCTTGGCATTGTTTGAGGTAGCCCGATTTCTGGAAGATGAGTATATCGAAGATCAGGCATTACAGACATTACAGGAATCACTGCTCACAAAGACAAATGATCCGGGTTTTGAAAACGGTCTTTCCGGTATAGGTTATGTCCTGCTTTATCTCACCAAGAACAAACTGGTGGAAGCCGATTTTGATGAATTGTTTGGAGATAAATTGCAGTTTATCTATGAACATGCCGATAAATTATGTGATGATTTCATCACCAATGGAGTATTGCCGATGTGTGATATGAGAATGATTTATTTTCTTGATATTTATCATAAATGCGTAGATAGTAACAGATCTTCAGAACTGAAAGAAAAACTTCTAACGGTATATTGCGAGAAACTCAGAAATCTACTTAGTGATACTTTAAGGGAGAAAGAAGGTGTGTCCAAGATTGATTACATGCTGTACCTTGAGGAATTTATAAAGATGGCTGATAAATGTTGTAACAGTGTATTACCATCGGTTCTGGTAGACAGTTATATATCAGAATATGAGGACGGAAGATGGATGAGCCGTGTTTTATTGTCGAACTCACTGTATGTCATGTCTGAAAAGGCAGGAAACCAAAGATGGAAAGATTCAGCGTTATGTCAGGCAGATATCGCATTGCAGTCTGTAGATGTACGAGTGGAAGCATTAAGAACTATGACGGACATATTGTTCTGTAACTTGCCGTTGAAATCATATCAAGAGAAAAGTGACGAGATAAGAAACCACTTGTTCACAACTGACGGACAAAAACCTACACAAAATCTTTCCAGAGCAATCTCACATAAAAACATGTCCGCAGGATATGCGTCAGGAATGTCACGTTTACTGTTGTGCGCAGTCAATGAATATACAGGAAGGAAAAGAAACGAGGTTTTGCGTCCTTTGTGAAAATGATTAAAAGTTATGTGATATTATGAAAACAATAAATCTTTTTCTGGCAGATATAAACGTAGCGGGGAACACTTCCGGGGTGGACCGCTACATATCTGTACTTATAGAAGGACTTAAGAAATATATTAATATAAATATATGCCGGATAAATTTCAAGCATGATTCTGAACGGCTGTTTTGCAAAGAAACTGTGAATGACGGTTATACGGAGTTCACTGTTCCTATGCCTCAGTCTCCAAACGAAATGATTTCGGAAGAGTTTTGGACAAACAGGTACAATGAAAATGCTTATTACATTACAGAACATCTGTTTAAGAATAAAGAAAATATGATACTCCATCTACACACGTTAAATCTGATGGACTTCGCACTTGTGGTAAGAAAGCATTATCCTGAATGTAAGATTATAACCCATTTACACTGTATCCCATGGAAAGGTTTCTTCAACAGCAATATAAGTCGTTTTAACAGATTGTACAGGCAGATTTATATAGATAATGATATTCCTGCAATGGAGTTACTTGTTTCAAACCATAGCGAGTTACGTTCTTACAATGAGGCCGACCGTATAATATGCGTGACACGTTGTGCAAGTGATTTCCTTATACGTATGATGGGTATCAATCCTTCAAAAATAGCTATAATATGCAACGGAATATCGGACAAAGCCTCGGGAATATTGCCTGCTGAAAGGAAGAACAAAGACTTCATGTTCCTTTACGTGGGTACTATTTCGCCAAGTAAAGGTCTGCTATATATTCTTGAAGCCATGCGTAAACTCAAAGACCAAGGATATACTGTATCGCTGATAGCTGCCGGAAAAGGACAGAAAGTATATGTGGAGCAAATCAAGTTGTCGTATCCGGACTTGCGTATTCGGTTTACCGGTAGCATATCCTTTTATGAATTGAAAGATTATTATATGACATGCGATGCAGGAATTATAGCCTCTCTACAGGAACAGTGCAGCTATGTGGCTATAGAAATGTCCATGTTCGGTATGCCTCTGATAACTACGGCTGTTGACGGCCTTGACGAAATGTTCATCGATGAAGAAAATGCGTTGAAGGTATCCACCAGGTTTTCTAATGTTTACGGGCTTTCCGCAGACACGGACGACATGGCAAATAAGATGAAACGGCTTATAGACGATAAGGAACTGAGATACAGACTCGGCAACAATATACGTAAGTTGTATGAGAAAAATTTTGGAGTAGACGAAATGATAGAAAAAACCATAGAGATATACAATGAGTTGTTATTATAACCTTTAAATTATATCAGACATTGATTTATGTAAAAAATTACAAGCTATTATAATAATAAATTAATTTCATTAAACTTTGTTTTTATGAAAACAATAAAAAGAAAAAATCTGGAAGAATTGGCAAAAATTATGCCAATTGTAAATGAAAAAGAACAAAGAATTTATATTGGAGGGAGCGGTTGTACATACACTTTTGAGGAATTTCAATATAAGTATTTAAGTGGTAATTGGACTGGAGGAGATGTGATAGATTATGGTTATATATCTGAAAATGGCATGATAGAAAATAATACGTCAGCTGACGGTTGGTTTGAAAGTCATTATATAGGTCCAACGAAAAAGAAACTTTACAATCATTACCAACTCCAACTCATGCTGCTGATTATATAGCTCAACAACACGATTTAGAATACCAAAGTTTATCTTTAGACGGATTTAGTGGAACTATAAGTCCTGATTCTAGAGCTGCGGATGAAAGGCTTATTCAAAGATGTAGTGATTTAATCTCACGTTATGAAAGTGGAATTAGAACATATGAAGGTTATGTGATTACTAAACAGGCTTACGATGCTGCTAAATATATGAGACTTTATTTTACTATAGAACAGTTTATAACAGGTTTTATGTAAAAATAGATTGTCATATAATATTGTAAATTAATATCGAATTAGAATTGTGAACTAATATGAAAGCTTTAAAAACTACATTGTGTGTACTATTTTTGTTTACAACGACATTAATGGCACAAAACCCTTTTACCGTAAAATCCAATGTAATCATTGATTTTAACATTTCTCATGATGGGAAAATGATGGTTTATAAACAATTGTCGTCCGATGCTACCTCTACTGTTTTCATTAAAGATTTAGAAACAGGAAGAGTCACTCCTATTTATAAGAACAGTCTTAAAGACTATAGTGAGTTTGACGCTTCCTCAGGAGTGGATTTCCTGTCAGACAATGTTATTGTTTTCGGTAAAGAAAAAAACATGGTTTCATTCAATCTTACAGATAAGAAATATAAGAATCTCTTCAGATTACCTGACGATGTCATTTTTTCTGTTAAAACATCTGCTGATGGTAAAAGAGTATATTTCAGTTCGGATGAAACAATGTACTCTTCTCCAACTGAGCGTAGCTCTATTACAAAAACCAATGAAAAGAGAGGTATAATAATATCAATTGATATCGACCCTAAAGGGAATGCTTATTATACAATATGTAAAAAGGCCAGTAATGAGAAATTTCATATCTTATGTTATGATGGTCTGAATAAGGAAGAAGACATCACATATAAATTTGATAATATTGTGACCGACCCATATTTGATAGAAAGTACTCCTGATAAAGATTGTTTTATTGTTGCTGGAAAGAATGGAGTATTTAAGGTTGATTTAACCAATACCAAGTCAGTAAAATTAATCACTAATGATGGAGAGAATCGTTTAAACAAAATGCGTTTATCACCGGATGGTAAGACTCTTTATTATCAAACAATAAAAGATAAGAATAAAATTATTACCTTAAGTCTATGATTCCCTAATAAGGAGTTATGCATTTTACTCTTTTATAATAGCTTGTAATAAAAAAGAAACTTAACAAAAGAACAGCAAACTGTAAAGTGAGTGAAATAAGAAATAGATGTAAATTATAAACCTTAAATGACTATGTAGTTTATGAAAAAACAACTTTTAATTACTGTTTTTTTCTTCTCATTTATTTCGGTTTCGGCCCAACAGAAGAAATATCCCCAGGAAGTAATTGACCTGAATGATAGAGCCACGGAAGTCTGGTTACGGAATCTTTCAAACAAAGACTCTATAGCGGAGGTGTTGAACTTGTTAGATAAAGCAATCGCTTTGGATCAATCTTATATTACAGCTTATGGAAATAAAGTAAATATATTATTGTCTGAAGAAGAATATGATAAAGCTATGAAGACCCTTGACGAAGCAATAAAATACAATCCGGAACAACATGGATTCTATCTTTTGAAGGCTAAAGCATTGGAGGAGCAAGGACAGTCAGAAGAAGCTCTGGCTTTTTATAAAAAAGCATTGGATACATGTGAAATTCAGATGAAAAAGAATCCTACTGTTGGTTCTTTTCTCGACAGTTACTTCCTGAAATATTGTATTTATGGAATAGACACACCGGCCAGTGAGGTTATATCCGCCATGCCGACTTCATTCACAGATGAACAAAGGAAGTCAATCACAGTATTCCTTGATGCGGTTGGTTCCTTCAAAAAATATAAGGATGTATTTATAAAGAACGGTAGTCGGCCATTGAACCAGAAAAAACCTTCTATGCCGCAAAAGCGGGAGGACGGAGTTTACTACGTGGTTGACGAACTGGCAGAATATCCGGGAGGACACGATGCAATGATGGAGTTCGTCAGTAGAAATTTCAGAAAACCAGCCAATAGCAAACCGGGTACTGTTTTGGTGAACTTCGTAGTGGAAGACGACGGCACTATACGTGATGCCGAAATAATGAAAAGTTTGGGCAAGGAAATCGATGACGAGGCATTGCGAGTGGTAAACATGATGCCAAAATGGAAGCCGGCAAAAGTTGGTGGAAAGGTCGTAGCCATGGTATATAGCATTCCTTTTATTGTAAAATAATTTATAGTAAATAACCGGTATTATGGGTGATAATACAGATAATAAAGAAATGATAAGTGAACGTTCTGAGGAAGTGCAGGCCATAATAGACCGTATGCCTACGAGTTGGGTGAAATGGTTGGCACTTGGGATTGGTGGTCTTATGGGACTGATACTGACACTTGGATTCCTGATAAAATATCCTGATACAGTTGATGGGGAAATCTCCATAACCGGAACTACTGCTCCTGTGAGACTGGTGGCCAACAATAACGGACGGATGATATTGCTGGCCGACAACAGGCAGAAAATGTCTAAAGGTGACGTGATAGCATATATTGTGAGCGGTGCGGATTACAGGCATGTGCTGAAGGTGGATTCCTTACTTAAGGACATATACATGAACTGTGTCTCGGAATACCCGCTGCCTGACAGTCTTATGCTTGGTGATATAAGTTCGGCATACAGCTCTTTTTATTTGTCATACATGCAGTATAGCAGGATAATGGGATCTGATATATACGAGGCTATGCGTCACAACCTTGAACAAAAGATAATAGCAGATACCAAGGTAACTGATAACATGAAATCTGAAATATTGTTGAAAGAGCGTATAGTGAACGATGCTTCGGAGCGTTTATGTAAGGACAGTATGCTTTATGCCGTGAATGGGATAAGTCAGAAGGAATATGTGGAAAGACGTAACAACTGTCTTTCCCTTGAGGAGTCTTTACTGGCACTTAAAAGTAACTATCTGTCAAAAATGTCCGAAATCAACCAAAGCAGAATGGAAATACAGCGTATATGCCTGGAAGAAACGGAGAATAGAGAGAAAGCCTTCTCCGAGTTTGCGGCTCAGCGCAATGCATTGTCAAACGCAATAGGTTTATGGAAGGAACGTTATCTGGAATTATCGCCCATATCCGGCGAGCTGGAATATCTGGGCTTTTGGAAAAATAACAGTTTCGTGCAGGCCGGGGAGGAATTATTTACCATTATCCCTGATAGGAACGATGTAACAGGAGAAGTAATGATACCGTCATTCGGAGCAGGAAAAGTAAAGCTTGGGCAAACAGCTAACATAAAAATAAACAATTATCCGTACGAGGAATACGGCATGCTTAAAGGAAAAGTAAAATCTTTGTCCAGACTTACCAACAAATTAAAAACACAGAACGGAATAATAGACGCTTATCTCATAGAGATTGCTTTCCCAGACGGAATGGTTACGAATTTCGGAAAGACATTGCCGCTTGACTTCGAGACAAAAGGCAGCGCTGAAATAATAACAAAATCCAAAAGGTTAATTGAAAGATTGTTTGATAACTTAAAGTCAAGAGGAGAAAAATAACATGCTTTTTAATAGGTTTCCGGTAGAATATCAGATGGACTCTCAGGATTGCGGACCTGCTTCGCTTAAGATTATAGCAAAATACTTCGGGAAATACTACTCTCTGCAATATCTTCGGGACAGATGTGGGATAACCAAGGAAGGAGTGTCATTGCTTGACATAAGCACCGGAGCAGAAAGTATAGGATTGCGTACGCTGGCTATAAAATGTACTATAGACGATGTGGTAAACAGTGTACCTCTGCCTGCCATAGTATATTGGAAAGAAAGTCATTTCATTGTAGTATATGCTACTGACAAAAAACACGTGTGGGTTTCTGATCCAGCTAAAGGAAAAATAAAATATACCCACGAGGAATTCAGGAAGGGATGGTATCCGAAAGGTGAAGACCATGGGGTATTACTTGCGGTAGAGCCTACAGTGGACTTCAAGGATAGCAAAGCTGAGAAAGAACAGAAACGCAACAGTTTCTCAAGTATATTAAAGTATTTCTTTCCTTACAGGAAACAGTTCGTAGTGGTATTCTGTATAATGCTGATTGTTACACTTCTACAGGCAATGCTTCCTTTCATATCCAAAGCGGTAATAGACGTGGGTATCAAGACTTCGGATGTTAATTTTATACACATGGTGCTGATAGGTAACATAAGTATATTGTTCAGCGTTATGCTGTTCAATATGATGCGCGATTGGATACTGATGCATATTACGTCACGTGTAAATATATCGCTCATATCGGACTATCTTATAAAACTGATGAAGCTACCGGTTTCTTTTTTCGAGAACAAACTTTTAGGAGACATACTGCAAAGAGCACAGGACCATGAGCGCATAAGAAGCTTTATAATGAACAATTCTTTGGCTTTGATATTCTCGGCTCTTACCTTTGTTATTTTTGCCGTTATACTTCTTGTGTATAACAGTATTATATTTTATATATTCCTTGCCGGTTCAGTGTGTTATGTGTCATGGGTTCTTTTATTTCTTTCAATACGTAAAAAGTTGGATTGGGAATATTTCGAACTGTTGTCAAAAAATCAAAGTTATTGGGTGGAAACCGTTTCTGCCATACAGGACATAAAGATATTCAACTACGAGAAGCATCGCCGTTGGAAATGGGAGGATATACAGGCACGGCTGTATTATGTAAATAAGCGGGTACTGACCGTGACTAATACACAGAATCTCGGCGCACAGTTCATCGAGAATATAAAAAACATGTCTATTGTATTTTATTGTGCGATGGCCGTGATAAATGGAGACATCACATTCGGTGTAATGATTTCCACACAGTTTATATTGGGGATGCTCAACGGACCACTCATACAGTTCATCAATTTTGTGATTTCAGCACAATATGCTAAGATAAGTTTTCTGCGTATTAATGAAATCAGACAACTTGAGGACGAAGAGGAGTTATTGTCTGTAGGTACAAGTTGCATAATGCCTGAAAAGAAAGATCTACAACTTGAAAATGTGAACTTTCGATATACTCCTAATGGACCTATAGTATTAAAGAGTCTATATTTACATATTCCAGAAAAGAAGGTTACTGCTATCGTGGGAAGTAGCGGTTGTGGAAAATCAACTTTACTGAAACTTTTGGTACGACTTTACAAACCGACTTATGGAGAAATAAAGATGGGAGGTATGAATGTCTCGGCTATCAATCTAAGACAATGGAGAAGTATGTGCGGAGTAGTAATACAGGACGGTAAGGTGTTTAGTGACACCATTCTAAACAATATAGTATTGAACGATGAACATATAGACTATGACAGGCTTCACGAGGTCTGTAGAATGGCACAACTTGAGGATGAGATAAATTCCATGCCTAAAGGTTTTGATACAAAGGTGGGGGAAACAGGACGCGGACTTAGCGGCGGGCAGAAACAGCGTCTGCTGATAGCACGTGCTCTTTACAGGAATCCTGAATTTTTGTTTCTTGACGAAGCTACTAACTCTCTTGATGTTATCAATGAAAGAAAGATAGTGGAAGCTCTTAATTCTGCTTTCAATCAACGGACTGTGATTGTGGTTGCACACAGACTAAGTACTATACAGAATGCAGATCAAATAATAGTATTGCATCAGGGACATATAGTCGAAGTAGGTAATCATAAAATGCTTATGGAGAAAAAAGGATTCTATTATGATTTGGTTTCTGCACAAATACATTGACATACTCCCATTTTTTAAGAAATAGTGGTATGTCAAGTAGCATTTCACTCAAGTCATAACCCCAATAAATTATTTTGAACAAGTTTGAGAAAAATTCAATTCTAAAATTAGAATAAGATAATGAAATTTCTTTTCAGTTGTATTATCACTATTAGAAAAAAATCGGAGTAGACAAAATGATAGGAAAACCCATAGAGATATACAATGAATTGATAAACTAAAAAATATGGCAGCGGTAACAGTACTCATGCCGGCATACAATGCGAGCAAGTATGTGGCAGAAGCAATAGAAAGTGTATTGAAACAATCTTTTGAAGATTGGGAACTGATAATAGTTGATGATGGTTCTACTGATAATACAGTAGATATCATACGTTCTTATACAGATAGCCGTATAAGGCTGATATGCAATGAACATGATTTCATAGGCTCACTGAATTTAGGTCTGCAGGAAGCTACCGGTAAGTATATAGCTCGTATGGACGCCGATGATATAATGCATCCGGATCGCTTGAAAATTCAATATAATATAATGGAGGAGGAGCCTGAAATTACGGTTTGTGGAAGTTGGGTAAAGATTTTTAGTGAAAATAGACCTCCTATTCTTCCTGTATCATTAAACGGAAGATTGGATAATATTTATTTATATCTCTTAAAACAGAACCCGTTATATCATTCAACTATAATGATGAGAGGTGACTTTGTGCGTATGTATAATATACTGTATGAGAATTATAAATACGCAGAAGATTATAAGTTATTATATGAAATAGCCAAACTTGGTGGAGTTTTCTTTATTGAGAGCCAACCTTTATTGTATTATCGGGTGACAGAAAATCAGGTGAGTAAGCTTTATATGAATGAAAAAAGAGAAACTGCGCTCCGAATAAGAAATGAGGTATTACAGTTTCTAATGGAGAAGAATGAAGATAATAACTGGATACCTTTATTGAGAGAAGGTTTGGAACTTGCGGAGAAAGAAGGAACATTGGCTTCGGAAGAGGTATATGATATTTGGAGGCTGGTGTTTTCTAAAATAGTTATTAATCATTAAATTTTTGTATTATGAAAAAACTAGAAAGAAAAAACTTGGATGAACTGGCAAAAGTGATGCCTGTCATTTGTGAAAGTAAACAGAGAGAATTTGTTGGTGGTGGTAGTGGTACAAGTTGTGACCCTTATACTTATGAAGAATTTGAAAGAATGTTATCGAGTGGAACATGGCAAGGAGGGTATGTGCTGTTTCATAACTCTTCAGATCCTATATATGCTGCACGTGAAGTTACATCAATAGGAGATAGCTCAAAAGTATTTAGTGGGACAGGTAATGATACTTATGATAGATTATATCGGGGAGGATATGAACTAGGATATAAAGCAGGATTGAGTACTAGTGGATGTGATGATATAGGTGTTAATATATGGTCAATTATAACAGGTTCTATTGCTGGTGATACATTTGGGTATGTAGACTATGAAATGATTTGGTATAGCAATGGTATAAGACAAGGTTATAAAGACGGACTTAACGACAAAAACAAATGAGAGTTTTATTTATATTTTTAAGCATAGCATACCCGATATTAGGATATGCTCAATTTGAAGGTATATCTTATAATGGCAAATATCGGTTGGATTTCGATATTTCTCGTAAAGATTCTATCACTTCTTCTTTTGTCAGAAACAGTGCTTATTTACAAATAGGGTGTATGGCTTATATGAACAAGGAACACAAATATGAAGAGGTGTTCACTCTACCTACATCTATGTCTTCCTCATTCAGGAGCGTTATTAGAAACCGGATCTTGCTTCCGGATGTACAGAGAAAGAAGAGAGGTGAGATATCACTGGAGGTGAAAGGTAACGAGATAGAAAATCTATCCATCATATTACAAGGACTTGATAACAGAGAAAATGTGATGTTTGAAGACACACTGAGGTATGTTCCTGACACATGCTATACTAGATATAAGGGGTGTTTCTCGCTTGAAAATGTTGAATTGCTTGATGTGAAGATAGATGCTGAAGGTGAGCAGGGAAAGAAATCTAAAATATCATATTCCGAGCTGGATATCAAGATAGACGGTAAGTCGATAAACGATTTTCCTATACGTCATATTCCCGATATGATTATAGAAAAAGACAGATTAATAGCTACGGATGACGAGATAGGTGAGATTCTCGGAAATGTTAAAGAGTTCAATGGAAAGAAAATATTAGGAATAGGAGAATCCGTTCACCATCATGAAGGTATAAAAAAACTTGCATTCCGTATTATGGAAGAAGGAATAAAAAAGTTTCGATGCAGACTTATAGCATTTGAGATGCCCATATCAGCATCTTTATATTTCAACAGATATATTTCTGATACTTCGTTTATCCTCCCAAAGGAGTTACTGGAAGATGAACGGATTAAGGAGTATTTGATTTTTTTTGATAACCTTCGGCATTATAACTCACAATGCTCTTATGGTAAGCGGGTGAGATTGTTGGGTATGGATTATAACACTTATCAATCACAGTATCAAAATTCGAGTGTTGATTTGTTTGATTTCTTGTCGTATATAAACAAAGATAAAAGAATTTATGAAGCTGATATCCTTTCAGTTATGCTTTACGACAATCGTATGGCAGACGCATTGGAGTACCTTAAAACCCACAAACAGGAGCTGGAGAAGGTTATGACAGAAGACGAAGTATTGTGCATGGAATATATTCTGTCTTTCAGCATTAGGATGAACAAAGACAATATTACAAGAATACTTCTACGTGATTCTGTCATAATGGAAAACATATCTTTTATGGAAAAAGCATTTGTGACTGATTCTAAAGATAGAATTATGGTGTATGCTCATGCGTTACATCTGAATAAACTATCGGCTTACCCAGCAGATAATTACCGTTCTGCAGGAAAGTTCCTTTATGAAAAATACGGAGATGGTTATGCTTCTTTCCTCCTTGTTTCGGATAGAGGAGAATTTAAGGCTCAGGCTGAATTTGGAATTATAAAGAACAGTAAGCTACAATTGCCATGTGCAGGAAGTATGGAAAAAGCATTGAACATGATTGGAAAGAAGTTTTGCTATGTACCCGTCACAGATAAAGAAGAGCGAATTGTCCTGTCACGTATCACTGGTCTGTATGATTCAGGTGAGTGTCAATTTTTTCCGTTCAACCTTTACAGAAGATACGATGGTGTGTTTTATGTAAAAGGGAATGAGGTATCTTGGGATAATACAACAGAAGCACCAAAGAATTCACTCGATAAGGGAATGGAGGTATTGGAAAGAATAGAAAATAAAATCAAAAAAAGGAAAGCTATTACAAATGAAATAAGAAATAGATGTAAAATATAAATCTTAAATGACTATGTTGTTTATGAAAAACAACTTTTAATTGCTGTTCTTTTTGTAGCTGAAGTTATAAGAAGGTAAATTAATAAAAGAAATATGAAAAATATATTGATTTCATTTTGCTTTATAATGTTTTCTATTGGAATACATGGGCAAGACTTAAGTTCAAACGATTTATCGTTACTGAAGAAAACTCCTGAAGTATCTTCATTGTACAATTCTGCATTACATTACGTGCTTCTTTATGAGAATGATATGGATTCATTAACAAAAGCTCTCACATATATTGACAAAGCAATAGTTATTAATCCTAATATATCATACTCATATTTATTGAAAGGTAAGATATTGTTCCGTATAGGGAAAAAGGAAGAATCATTGAACTTGCTTTCTTCATTATGCGAAAAGGAATCCTGTACTTACCACACGTTGTTTTTGACAGGCATGCTGTATGAAAAGACAGGTTTCCCTCAAAAAGCCCTTAAATATTATGACCGAGCATTGGATAAGAACACAACAGTATTGAAATCAACTGCATGTAACTTGAAAGATTTCATATATAACCTTGTCATACGTTACTTCATGGATGGTAAAAAGATGAATATGGATGAAGTGAAATCTTTATTATCAGACCATTTGAAAACTACAAATGATAAGATAATACAGACAGAAGTGGAGAAGTTATATAAAAATTTCGATAAGGATAATTATATAAAAAACCTGTGGAATTATAATATTATGGAATATTAATGGGAGAATCTCAGTACTGCCAAGGAAGTACTCCAGTACTTTCAAAGGAGTACTGCAGTACTTTCAGGGGAGTACTCCAGTACTTCCACGGAAGTACTGGAACCAGGGGAAATTGTAGCAGTTTTAATTACAGAATGTCTTGCCTGGAATTGTTTTATCCTTGTATATCCTTTTTCAGTGTGAAGACAAATTCCAGTCCTCCCTTCGGCATGTTCTTGGCGAAGATGGTTCCGCCATGGAACAACACGGCGTTCTTCACGATGGCCAGTCCCAGACCTGTACCTCCTAATTTTCGTGAGCGTCCCTTGTCTACCCGATAGAAGCGTTCGAACAGGCGGTTCAGGTGCTCTTCGGGTACTCCCACGCCGGTATCAGAGAAACTGAAATAGTAGAATTTCTCATCCTCGCGGAAGCAGTTGATGGTGATTTGTATGTCATTACCCGCATAGGCTATGGCATTGTCGGTCAGGTTGCGGAAGATGGAGTAGAGCAGCGAACTGCTTCCTGTCAGTATGACTTCCGACGGGAGCTTGTTTACCACAGTGATATGCTTTTCTTCCAGACCGAGTGCCACCTCGTTCAAAATGTTTTCTACAATCTTGCTCAGGTTTACCTGCTCTTTCTCTACCAGTTCCGGTGCCTCGTCCATTCGGGTTAGCACAGAGATGTCGCGCAGCAGGAAAGTCAGGCGGTTGCTCTGGGCATAGCTTCTTTCCAGGAAGACACGGACATTTTCTTGCGGAATGTTCGGGTTGCTGATGATGGTTTCCAGGTATCCCTGAATGCTGCTGACGGGCGTTTTCAGCTCGTGGGCGATGTTCTGTGTCAACTGACGTTTCAGGCGGGCCTGTTCTTCTTCCTGGGTAATATCGTTGATGGATATTTCGAACGACATATCCTGAAAGATGATGCATTCCACGGTGAACGAGCGTGCGTTCTTGTTGAGGTGCATGGCATACCGCTTTTCCTCTTTGCTGAAATTGCCTTCGTTCCGGTTTAGGAACTCAATGATGGGTTGCAGTTCCGGAATATCGAAAATTTCATTGGTAGAACGTAGATTACGGTCGGATATGTTGTTGATGTATTGCGTAAACAGGTTGTTGACCAGGATTTCCTGCCGTTCTTTGGTAAAGACACCCAATCCCTCGTGTGAGGTCTGAAGGTGCGAAATCAGTTTCTCACGCTCAATGTAGAGTGCTTCTTTCGCCCGGTGCAGGCGTTTGTATATCTTAATGATGTGTTGTGAAATCTCTCCCAATTCGTTCTTGGGGAAAGTTTGCAGGATGTCCATGTCAATCGGTTCGTTCCGGTCGGCCTTCATGGCAAACTGTTGCAGTTTGGTGATGGACTTTCCCAGCTTCCGGGTAAAGCGGTAGAAAATGAAAATCAGTACCAGACAGATAATCAGCGCAAACCATAAATAGCCTGAGTCAGCCTGCAGGTGTTCTGCCAGACTCAGGTTGTAGGGAAGGGCAGACCGTATGATGATGCGGTAGGGAGGATAATAGCGTGCGGAATAAAAATATTCCTCTCCCTGAATGCTTTCCGACTGGCGGCTGATGGAATAGCCGCTTCCATACATAAGTGCGTCTTGCACTTCCTTGCGTGAAGAGTGGTTGGCAAAGCTTTTCCAGTTGGCATTTGTATTGTCGTACACGACTTTCCCCGACGGCTCAATAAGCGTCACCCGCAGGTTCGGCATCATATGAGTCGTCACATAACTCTGCATGGAGTCAGAGTTGACCCCATGATGATCGGCCAGAAAGTCGCACAGCTGGTTGTTATAGTTTTGCAGCTGCGTGTTCAGTAATTCTATTTTGTAAGCCTTTTCGCGTTTGTATTGAAACAGCATGAAGCATACTGCATATCCCAGGAAAAGGAATATGACAGAAAGAAACAGCCTCTGACTGAAAGGGAGGATGCGATAAGAAAATTTTGTCATGATTGTGCCACCGTAATTTATTCACATTCGAAACAGTATCCATAACCGAGACGGGTTACGATACAAGCACCGTATTCACCGATTTTCTTGCGAAGGCGGGTGATATTCACATCAACCGTACGGTCGAGCACGTACACTTCATCGTGCCATACTTTCGCCAGAATGTCTTCGCGGGAGAATACGCGTCCCTGGTTCTGCAACAGGAGCAGAAGTATTTCAAATTCCTTTTTCGTTAATGAAATTTCCTCGTTGTTGATGGTTACTTTCTTCTTCGGAATGTTGACCGACAGTCCTTTATAAATCAGCTGTTCGGGCACCTGGGTTTGTACGCCGGCTGTGCGTCGTAACACCGCCTTTACTCTCATGATGACTTCACGCAGAGAGAAAGGCTTTGAAATATAGTCGTCCGCTCCCAGGTTGAATCCGGTCAGCGTATCATTTTCCGTATCCTTTGCGGTGATGAAAATGATAGGAATATTCTGTGTATCCTTGTTCTTTTTCATCATGCTGGCCATTTTGAATCCGGAAATTTCTCCCATCATCACGTCCAGCAGTATCAGGTTGTAACGTGGCAATTCAAGTTTCAAGGCTTCTTCGGCGGAATTGGCAGTATCTACCATGTATCCTTCCATTTCGAGATTGAACTTTAGAATCTCGCACAAGTCTTCTTCATCGTCTACAACTAAAATCCGGTAATCGTTCATGCGTATTTTCTATTAATTAATACAAAATTCAATGTGATTTAGTTTTCGTTACAAAGATGACCCTTTCTTGTTTCGTCCTTATGAAATAGATGTTACATTTAGGTTACAACACGGGCTTGGTAAACTCTCCGGCTATGGAACGGTTCATTTCACTGCGTATTTCCTTGGGAGTAAGCCCGTGGCCGAGCAGGAACATCAGCTTGGTGAGTACGCTTTCCACGGTGGCATCATATCCGCTGATGACACCCGCATCGAGCAGGTGCAGACCGGTTTCGTAACGTGCCATTTCTACCATACCCGTCTGGCATTGTGAAATGTTGACGATGACAATTCCCTTTGCCGTAGCTTCTGCCAGCAAGTGGATGAACCAGGGCTTCTGGGGCGCATTTCCGGAGCCGTACGTCTTGAGCACTACCGCTTTCAGACCGGGCGTGTTGAGTACCGTGCGCACGATGTTTTCTTGAATACCCGGGAAAAGTGTCAGGATAATCACATTCGTATCGAAGACATAGTGTGCATGCATGGGCAGGTTGGAATCCACCTTCCGGATACGGTCGTATTCGTATTTGATGTGGATACCGGCCGTGCCCAGTGCCGGATAGTTGTAGGAACGGAACGCGTTGAAGTTTTCTGCATTAATCTTTGTCGTACGGTTTCCACGCAACAAGTGGTTCTCGAAGAAAATGCAGACTTCCGGTACCACGGCAGTTCCGTCCGGATGTTTCGCTGCGGCTATTTCAATAGAAGTAATCAGATTTTCCTTTCCGTCTGTACGTAGCACACCGATGGGCAACTGACTTCCGGTAAGGATGACCGGTTTGCTCAGGTTCTCCAACATGAAGCTTAGTGCGGAAGCGGTATAAGCCATGGTGTCCGTGCCGTGCAGAATCACGAACCCGTCGAAGTTATCGTAGTTATATTGGATGATTTTGACCAGTTTGGCCCACAAGGCCGGCTCCATGTCCGAGGAGTCGATAGGAGGGTTAAACTGGTAAGAGGAAATGCGGTAGTTGAACCGTTTCAGTTCCGGTACGTTCTCCTGAAGTTGGTCAAAGTTAAATGCCTCCAAGGCACCGGTTTCCGGATTTTCAATCATACCGATTGTACCTCCAGTGTAGATGAGTAATACGGAAGGATAATCTGGTTTTATCATTTGATGCTTCGTTTAGTTTGGCACAAAGATAGCAAAAATATGCTTTGACTGAAAGAATAAGCCGCTAAAAATAGCAGAATGATTAATTATCCTTCGTTTTTTAGCATTTCCAACAGTTTGTCGATGGCCTTTCCGGCATCTTTTTCCTCCTCGAGCAAGGTCACGAATTTGCTCCCGATGATGCATCCGGAGGCGTATGCCGCTGCCGATTCGTAAGTGGATTTGTTGGAGATGCCGAACCCGATCATCCGTGGATTCCGCAACTGCATTTGCTTGATACGCTGGAAGTAAGCCTGCTTTTGTGCATTGAACTCCTTTTGTGCTCCCGTCACGGCCGCAGAAGATACCATATAGATGAAGCCCTCGGTATGCGCATCGATTTGCCGGATGCGTTCTTCGCTGGTTTCCGGCGTGATGAGCATAATCACGTGGATGCCGTATTGTTGTGCAATGGGGCGATAGCTTTCCAGGTAATCTTTATAAGGAAGGTCGGGAATAATCACGCCGTCGATGCCGCATGCCTGACATTGCCGGCAGAAATTCTCAAAACCATACTGCATGATGGGGTTCAGGTAGCCCATCAGCACCAGCGGGATGCGGACATCTGTGCGGATTTGCTCCAGCTGGCTGAAAAGTTTGCGGAGCGTCATGCCGTTGCGCAGGGCCTGTGTGGCTGCGTGCTGAATGACAGGACCGTCGGCCATCGGGTCGCTGAACGGGATACCGATTTCAATCATCTGTACTCCTTTCCGCTCTAAGGTGCGGATGACTTCGGCAGTACCTTCCAGGGCCGGGGTACCTGCACAGAAATAAATGGAAAGCACGTGGTCTTTATGTGTCTGGAATAGTTGGTCAATGCGATTCATATCAGTAAGTTTTTTAGAGGTTGTACTTGTTTTGTTTGAAAGAGTCAATAAAGTCAGAGAGGACAGCCGCATCTTTCAGGCCGGGAGCCTGTTCAAAGCCGCTGTTCAGGTCGATGCCAGCCCAGTGGGGATGGCTGAATTTCAGTAACGCATCCAGGCTTTCAGGTTTCAGTCCTCCGCTTAGCAGGAAAGGCGTCTTGCTGTGGTACTGCGTCAGCATTTCCCAGTCGAAGCTTTTGCCGGAGCCTCCGTATCCGTTGCAGGGAGTGTCGAACAGAAAATAGTCGCAGCAGGCGGCATAGCTTTCCGTTGCCAGCAGTTCGTCAGGCGTACGCAGGGCGAAGGCCTTGATGACGCGTATGCCGGTCTGTTGCACTTCCCGGCAAAACTCCGGCGATTCCTTTCCGTGAAGCTGAATGTAATCCAGTTGCCATGCTGCTGCCCTTTCCCGGATTCTCGGGAGGGAAGCATTGACAAACACTCCCACTTTCTGCACCGACTTCGGCAGGTATTCCGGTACGCCCGGTACATAGCGGGGAGAACCTTCATAGTCGATGAATCCCATCCAGTCGGCCCCTGTTTGCTCCACCTGACGGATGTTCTCCGCCTCCCTCATGCCGCACACTTTGACAATCATAAGGCAAGAGCTTGAAGAAAGTCCGACAAAGCCTTTTCCGGTGAAGGCGTTTTCATGAAGGTTTCTCCCATCAGGAATCCTCTGAAACCGGCTTCACGCAATTGCCTGAACGTGTCGGGTTGCGAGATGCCGCTTTCGGATACCCACAGCAGTTTCTTCGGCAACTTCCGGGCCAGGCGGAACGAATTCTCCACATCCGTATGAAACGTGCCTAAGTTCCGGTTGTTGACCCCAATCAGGTCTACATGCTCGTGCAGGTAGTCGAGTTCTTTTTCCGTGTGTATCTCCAGCAGGACCTCCATCTCTAACTGGTGGGCCAATTTCCCCAGGGCTTTACATTCGTCCACGGTCAGGGCGGCTGCAATCAGAAGTACCACATCCGCACCGGCCAGCTTGGCTTGATATAGCTGGTAGGAACTGACGATAAAATCTTTTCGCAGCACCGGAAGGTGTGTCAGCGGGCGGACGGCCTGCAAATCTTTCAGGTTGCCCCCAAAGAATTTTGGGTCGGTCAGTACGGAGATACCGGAGGCACCTGCACGCTCATAGCCGGGGACGATGACGGTCGGGTCTGCCTGTGGAGCAATATCTCCTTTCGACGGGGAGCGTCGTTTGAATTCCGCAATGATGCCCGAGGGCGATGCAGCCAGTGCCTGCTTCAGGCTTTTTGACGGACGGGGAGTGCCCAACTGCTGAATGAGGAAGTCTTGAGATACAGCTTCTTCCTGAAGGGCAATTTCTGTGCGCTTATGAGCCACAATGGTATGTAAGATATCAGTAGTCATCATTCGTTTATTGGTTAAGGGTAAGGAACTTGCGTAGAGTGGCCAGGGCTTTTCCGCTTTCGAGCGATTCTTTGGCCAGTGCCACGCATTCTTCTATTTTCTTCTGAGGCTCCAGTGCCTGGATGGCAAACGAGGCATTGATTAGCACGCAGTCGGTCTGTGCCTTGCCGCCCTCATTATGCAGCACCCGGTCGAAAATGGCGGCTGCCTCTTCCGGGGTGTTCCCTCCGTAAAGTTCTTCCTGGCGTGCCATGGAAAAACCTAATTCCGAGGGACGATAGATGGTTTCGTAACGGTTGGTCATCACCTTGAATTCGTCGGTCAGTGAGATTTCATCGTATCCGTCCAGGTTGTTGACTACGGCAAACTGGATGCCGAGTTGCTGGAGCGTGTTGGTGTAAAGCCGCATCTGCGGGAGGTCGGCCACTCCTAACAACTGACAGGCCGGATGGCAGGGATTGACCAGCGGACCTAATAAATTAAATAAGGTACGTACTCCTAATGCCTTCCGCACGGGAGCCACGGTTTTCAGGGCCGGATGGAAGAGGGGAGCGTGCAGGTAAGCCATGCCGCATTGTTCGATGGAACGTTTCAACTTGTCTGCATCGTTTGTGAATTTTACGCCGTAGCGTTCCATCACGTTGCTGGCCCCGCTTACTGAAGTGGCTCCGTAGTTTCCGTGCTTAGCTACCCGGTAACCGGCTCCGGCCACGACAAAGCAGGCACATGTGGAGATGTTGAAGGTGTTTTTCCCGTCTCCTCCGGTACCCACGATGTCAATGGGATGAAATTCATGCAAGTCGACGGGCACGCAAGCCTGAAGCAGCGCATCGCGGAAGCCGACCAGTTCGTCCACCTTGACCCCGCGCATCTGGAAGGCGGCCAGCAGGGCGGCTGTCTGTGCTTCATTCATCTCGCCGCCGGTCATTCTCTGCATCAGCGTGCAGGCTTCTTCGCGTGTCAGCTCTTCGTGGTGGAATATCCGTTTCAGTATTTGTTTCATATTGTGTATCTAAGTTTTATGAGTGAGAAAATAGGGTTTTCTTTATTGATGGTGTATCCAGTTGCCCAGCATCTGTTTCCCTTCGGGGGTGAGAACGGATTCCGGATGAAACTGCACGCCTCGCACATCGAGGGTACGGTGACGGAGTGCCATGATGTATCCTTCTTCACTTACGGCGGTTACCTCCAGACACTCCGGGAAATCTTTCCGGTCGACTACCCAGGAATGGTATCTTCCTACCTGTATGGTAGAAGGAAGTCCTTCGAACAGATAGTCCTTCGCAGTCAGGCTGACGGGACTCTGTATGCCGTGGAACACCTCATCCAGGTTGGTCAGTTTTCCTCCGTACACTTCGCCGATGGCCTGCTCGCCCAGGCAGACCCCCAATATCGGTTTCTTTCCGGCGTACCTGCGGATGACATCCAGCAGCAGGCCGGCTTCTTCCGGAACGCCGGGACCGGGCGACAGCAGAATCTTGTCGAATTCCTCCAGCTCCTCCAGCCGGAACTGGTCGTTGCGTTTTACGGTGACTTCTGCTCCTAACTCTTTTATCGCATGACTCAGGTTGTACACAAATGAGTCGTAGTTATCGATGATGACAATTTTCATGGTGTGCTATATTTTTTCGGCCAGGAGAATGGCTTTTTTCAATGCTCCCAACTTGTTGTTTACTTCTTGCAGTTCATTGTTCTCGTCACTTTTGGCTACGATGCCCCCTCCTGCTTGGAACCAGAGCTCGTTGTTACGGCTCACGAAGGTGCGGATGGTGATGGCCTGGTTCAAATCGCCGTTCAGTCCGATGAAGCCGATGCAACCTCCGTAAGCCCCTCGGTTGTGCGGCTCTATTTCACTGATGAGCTGCATGGCCTTTACCTTGGGAGCTCCGCTGAGAGTACCGGCCGGAAAGGTATCGATGAACGTTTTAATCGGGTCGGCTTCCTTGTCCAGTGTGCCACTTACCCTGCTCACCAGGTGAATCACATGGCTGTAGTATTGCGGCTGTTTGTAGAATTCCACATGCGTGTCGTGGCAATTCCGACTCAAGTCATTCCGTGCCAGGTCTACCAGCATCACGTGTTCGGCATTCTCCTTCGGGTCGGCCAGCAGGGCTTCGGTCAGTGCGGCATCCGTCTTTTTGTCTCCGCTTCTGCGGGTGGTGCCGGCAATGGGGTCGATGGTGGCCTTTCCCGCTTCAATCTTGCAATGCGTTTCGGGAGAGGAACCGAAAATCCGGAAGCCGCCGAAATCAAAATAGAACAGGTAAGGCGAAGGATTGATGCTTCTCAACGCCCGGTAGAGGGTGAAATCATCGCCTTCATAGCGCTGGATGAAACGGCGGGAAAGCACAATCTGAAACACGTCGCCTCTCTTGCAGTGGGCAATGCCCTTGCGGATATTGGCCTTGTGCTCCTCGTCGGTCAGCGTACTGGTGGTGTCGCCCGTCGCCCGAAAGGCGTAGGTGGTGTAGTTCCGGTTCAGTACCGCCTTCTCCACTTCGTCAATGTGACTCGGCTCGTCGTTGCCCTGCAACTCCACCAACACCATCTCGCTCTGGAAGTCGTTAAACACAATCAGGTACTTGTAGAGAATGTAGAGAATCTCCGGCGCATCGTTCTTCGGGTCGCTGCTGTCTTTCACTGGAATCTGTTCGAAATAGCGGATGGCATTGAACGTGGTGTAGCCGTACACTCCTCCGTAGCGGGCATATTCTCCTTCCACCTGAAACTGTCTCAGGAAATACTGGAAAGCATCTTCCACCTGGAACTCGGGAGTGAGCGGACGTTCTTCACGGCTTTTGTCCGGAAAGACCGTGGTCACGATTCCGTGGTTCACGGAGAAACTGGCAATGGGGTTCAGTCCGATAAAAGAGCGGTTGTTTTCTACTCCGTGGTAATCGGAACTTTCCAGCAGAATACTTTGCGGAAACAGGTCGCGCACTTTCAGGTACGTGCTCACGGGCGTATGCAAGTCGCCGGGCAGCGTTTTGTAGCAGGTGGTATAAGCAAATGTCTTCATGTTTTTTCTCGTTTAAAAAATTTCAGGGTTGTTTTTGTATTTCAGATAAGTGTCAATGTCTTTGTCGCCTCTTCCCGATACGGTCAGCACCACGATGTCCGAAGGCTGGAACTTCACTTTCTCCAGAGCCCCTAAGGCATGGGCCGATTCCAGTGCCGGAATGATGCCCTCCAGCCGTGTCAGTTCAAAGGCAGCCCGCAGGGCTTCGTCGTCGTTGACAGCCAGCACGGTGGCTCTTTTCTGTGCGGCTAAGTTGGCATGCATGGGACCGATGCCGGGGTAATCCAGCCCGGCCGAAACGGAATACGGTTCCAGAATCTGTCCGTCCTCATCCTGCATGACCAGGGTTTTGGAACCATGAATGATGCCCAGCCGGCCCAACTGGATGGTAGCGGCCGACAATCCCGTTTCCACTCCTTTTCCTCCGGCTTCCGCTAAGATGATTTTTACCCGTTCATCGTCCAGGTAGTGATAGATGGTTCCGGCAGCATTGCTTCCTCCTCCCACACAGGCCATCAGGTAGTCCGGATAGTCACGTCCTTCGTGTTCCATCAGCTGCTTCTTGATTTCTTTGCTGATGACCGACTGCAAGCGGGCTACCATGTCAGGGTAGGGATGAGGCCCCACCGTGGAACCAATCACATAGTACGTGTCCGCCGGATGGCAGCACCAGTCGCGTATGGCTTCGTTGGTGGCATCCTTCAGGGTCATGTTGCCCGAAGTCACGGCTTCCACCCTGGCCCCTAACATCTGCATGCGCTCCACGTTTACCCGCTGCCGTTCCACGTCGGTCTTTCCCATGTAGACCACACATTCCATTCCCATCAGGGCGCAAACCGTAGCCGTGGCTACTCCGTGCTGTCCGGCTCCTGTTTCGGCGATGATGCGTTTCTTGCCCATTCTCCGGGCCAGAAGCACCTGGCCGATGGCGTTGTTGATTTTGTGCGCTCCTGTATGGTTCAGGTCCTCCCGTTTCAGGTAAATCTTGCATCCGTATTTTTCTGATAAGCGTTGAGCAAGGTAAAGTGGTGAAGGACGCCCCACGTAGTCCTTGAGCAATGCATCGTATTCTTTTTGGAATCCTTCATCTGCCAGCACCTTGCGGTAGGCATTGCGTAATTCTTCCACACAGCGATGGAGAATTTCCGGTATGTAGGCTCCACCAAAATCTCCATAAAATCCTTCCTGGTTTACTTGATAAGTTTTCATGAGTGTACTTGTTTGCATTAGGGTGAAAAAACAAAAAGGGCCGTCGTAAAGTTACGACAGCCCTTCTGTGATACTATTACTATGGAGGTATATACATGCGACTGAGTTCCCTTACGACCTTTGGAGTTGTAAGCGGCGCCACCAGAAGAATGTATTTACCGTAGAAAGATTCATAATGTTATTTTTCTTGTTTTTTTATTGTTTCACTCGCAAAGGTAACCATTAAAATGAAAACGCCAAACAAATGGGTGGAAATTTTTCAATTTTTCCTATCTTTGTTCCACGTTTTAAATCTTGCTATATAATAAGGTATGGAAGAGTTTCGACTGGACGGTCTGACCGTCAAAGAACATCTGCTGATACTGGCGGAAGAGGGAAACCGCAAGTTTACCGAGGGGCTTCACCCGGGGGTGGAACATGTGTTGGGCATTCGTTTGCCGGCGTTGCGGAAACTGGCTGCAAGGATTGCCAAGGCAGACTGGGAGCGCTACTTTGACACAGCCGACGGGTTTTATATGGAAGAACGCATGCTGCAAGGCATGGTGTTAGGCTGCATCCGGCCCGACGAGGACGTGGAAGTCTATCTTCACCGTGTGACGCGTTTTGTGTGGATAATCAACAGCTGGTCGGTGTGCGATACGTTTAAGTTTGGAGGGGGAAAAGCTTTTATCCGCCGTAATGAGGTGCGGCTTTGGGAATACCTGAAAGAATGGATGAAGGCATCGGGCGAGTATGAGGTACGTTTCGGCGTGGTGATGGGAATGAGCTATTTCCTGGATGAAGCCCATTTGGAGGAGTATCTTTCCCTGCTCGACGGGATTCGTCATGAGGGATACTATGTGCGCATGGCTGTGGCCTGGGCACTTTCGTTCTGTTTTGTCAAGTTTCCGGAACAGATCATGGCTTTTCTGCGTCATTGTCATCTGGACGATTTTACTTTCCGTAAGACTATTCAGAAAATAGGTGAGTCCTACCGTGTGAGTGAAGACATGAAAAAGGCTGTCAGGGCATTGAAGCGCTGACAGCCTTTGCCGTTATTTAGGCAGCTTGCTTATTTCATGATAAATTTTACGGCAGCCCAGTTGTGCTTTTCGCGGTGATGTACGTATTCCATGCCCAGACTCTCCGCTTTTTCGCGCAGCACCGGAATGTCTTCCGTGTAGAATCCGCTGATGTATAGTTCCGAACCTTTCTTCATGCAGGCCGCATAAGCCGGCATGTCCTGCAGCAGAATGTTGCGGTTGATATTGGCTATCACTACATCAAAAGGTTCCCGTCCGTTTAGCAGGGAAGCATCCCCCAGTTCTACGGTGATATTGGAAATGCCGTTCAGGGCAATGTTGTCGCGCGAGTTGTTCACACACCAGTCGTCAATGTCGATGGCAGTCACCTTTCCGGCTCCTCTCATGCTGGCCAGGATAGCAAGGATGGATGTGCCGCATCCCATGTCGAGCACCGATTTGCCTTTCAGGTCAGCTTCCAGCAGTTCTCCTAAGATAGAGCTGGTGGTTTCGTGGTGTCCGGTACCGAAAGCCATCTGCGGATTGATGACGATGTCGTATTCGGCCTTCGGGTAATCCTTGTGGAAGGTACTGTGAATCACGCAGCGGTTGTCGATGACGATGGGCTGGAAGAAATTCTTTTCCCATTCCTCGTTCCAGTTCTTGTCTTCCGGCTCCGTAATGGAGTAACTGATGCTTGCGCCGGGTATCGGAAAATCTTCTACCACTTGCTTGAGCGCGGCCTCGTCAAACTGGCTCTGCTGGATGTAGGCCTTCATGCCGTTTTCACATTCCACGAAACTTTCAAAACCGATGTCGGCTGTCAGTCCCGATAATACATCTGTGATAGTTTCATTGCACGGCTGTGCGGTAAAGGTCACTTCAAAATATTTCATACGTATGCGAGTTTAATAGAATGTCAGACAAATGTACGTAAAATCATTGATATTATAATGCTTGTTAGCTAACTTCTTTTACTGCTAAAAAATGTGTTAATGATAGGCTTTTTTGCAGAAATATGTTTGTCGTATTGAAAAACTGTCTAACTTTATGTTTTGAATCATAAACCTATGAACAAGTAAATACATGTGATGATGAAAAGCACATTCCGTAGGCTGCAATGCGGTATTCTCGTTGTTGCATGGCTTTTGGCCGGATGCAACAGCGATATTTTTATTGACAGATTTCTGTCGGCAGAACCGTCCGTGTCTTTATCCGAAACAGAAAATGACGTAACTGTTTGCTTTGAGGCAGACAACTGGGATATTTTAGGGATAGAAAGCCTGAGGGAAGGGGTCGCGGTGTCGGCCACAGATCTGGAAGGAAAAAACTCCAAATATCTTCCTTTAGAGGAGGGAGAAACCGGCATTGTGTATTGCAAGAATGCGTTTCTGGATTTTCGCGTAGAAAAAAGAAACGGCAGTGAATTGCATTTTATTTCCGGCGAGAATCTCTATGACCAGCCGTTTGAAACACTTGTCAGGGTGGGAAATCGTTATGAGGAGAAGGTGATTCGTGTGTCTTTTTCTCCTACCCGTAAATATCAGATAGACAGTGTGGCATACGACTGGAGTCAGTTCTCTTCTTCCGATTACATGCTGGAACCCGTAGAACAGATGGAAGTGAACACCCTGACTGCCAGCAGCCCCACCACATTGTATTTTTATCCTTATAATAATTCAGCCCGTATTGTGGAGTTTTACATGCAGTATGGCAGCTGGGGAGGAGATGAAGATGATTTACGGAAATTGCTGGGCGATGCGGCTTCCCAGGTGGAGATTCCGGATATAGTGAACGGCGCACCGGGATTGCATGGCACGAAGGCCTCTTTCTGTCATTTGGAACAACGGCTGGATGCGGGGCTCGACAAGGAGTTGAAGGTGCCGAAAACAGTAGAGCCAGGCAAACACGTATGCCTGGAAGTGTATAATGGAATAGAACGATATGACGTGCCTTATAAAGCTTATCTTTCCAACTCGCTGACCGGAAAGAAACTGGTAATCTCCGGTATGCTTTCCAGCAAGAGACCGTTCAATTATTTAATCATTCCTAGTGCAATTACCGATGAAGATAAATAGACTTGCAGCCAGACTGTGCATGTGTGCGCTTGTGTTGTTCCGTGCACTTTCTCTCTATGCCGATGGCAAGGACAGCCTTTCCCGAAAAATGATTCATATAGCAGGCATTGATGTCAAGCCGGCTTATGTTTTTCCCACGCATGAGTTCTTTGCCGGAAATAATGCTGCGTTTTCTCCCATCCGGAAAAACTTGTCGGTTCATTTGAAATACGGGTTCAAGTTTGCGCCGGATACTTATTTCGGCCGAATGTATCCTCATGCTGTACAAGGAATCGGAGTGGGGTATAACACGTTCTTCCATTCTTCCGAATTGGGGAATCCCTGGTCTGTATATGCCTTTCAGACCTCGCGCATAGCCAGTCTGACTCCCCGGTTGTCACTGGATTATGAATGGAACTTCGGAGCCTCTTTTGGATGGAAGAAGTATGATGCGGAATCGAATCCCTACAACAGGGTGGTGGGTTCTAAAATAAATGCGTATATTCACCTGGGGTTCCTTTTGAACTGGCAACTGGATACACAGACGAATCTTCGGGCGGGAATTGGTGTAACACACTTTTCAAACGGGAATACCGCTTATCCCAATGCGGGAGTGAATACGTTAGGAGCCAGTATCGGTCTGACGCACTATTTCGGAGGAACGTCGCGTGCCGCGTTGGCAGATGGCTCTTCCGGCCTTGTTCGGCGTCCGCCTTTCAAACCCTATGTCAGTTACGACCTCATTGTGTACGGAGCTACCCGGAAGAAAGGCGTGTTTCCAGCAGAGGGAAATCCTGTGCTGGTGCCCGGTTCATTTGGTATTCTCGGGCTGAATTTTACGCCGATGTACAACTTCAGCCGTTATTTCAGAGCCGGTGTGTCGGTCGATGCACAGTACGATGAAAGTGCCAATATTTCCAGTTACATAGCCAATAGTGTGGGGCAACCCGATGCGGAGACCATCAAGTTCTATCGTCCTCCTTTCCGCGAACAGTTTGCCGTAGGGCTTTCCGTGCGGGCAGAAGTTGTGATGCCGATATTTTCTATCAATTTAGGTATTGGGCGGAATGTCATTTGCAAAGGAGCCGACACCGATTCATTCTATCAGGTATTGGCTTTAAAAACCG
>OGZB01000237.1_pt1 | contig 33533 bp, 37 predicted proteins | sample 1576691 | NCBI WGS metagenome assembly OGZB01 (sample SAMEA3541479, study PRJEB24748) | human gut metagenome | biome: human gut; feature: human-associated habitat; material: faeces | place: China | collected 2012
TTTCTTCAGAAAGTTTCTCCTCCCCCTCCCCAAATATATCTATCCAACCAGCGCGGCGTATTCGGCGGCGGAAATGCGCCCGCCTTCGTCGGCATCGTCGGGTTTGACGCGGACGAGCCAACCCTTGTCGTAAGGGCTGTCGTTGAGCAGTTCGGGGGCGTCCGCCAGTGCTTCGTTGACGGCGACGATTTCACCGGAAACCGGAATGATCGCGTCGGAAGTGATTTTGACGGACTCGATGGAAGCGCAGGAAACGCCTTGCTTGAAGTGTTCGCCCACGGCGGGGAGGTCGACGAAAATGACCCCGCCGAGCTGATCCTGTGCATAGTCCGTGATGCCGACGAGCATGGTGCCGTCGGGCTCCGCTTTGGCCCAGAGGTGTTCGGAGTGGTAGGAACGGTCTTCGGGATAGGTGAGGCTCATAATGCGATCTCCTTCGGGTTGAGCGATGTTGCTATTCGGTCACAGCTACGCGGGGAGCACGGATGGCGGCGGGGACGATTTCGTCCAGCGTGGGGTGGCCGATCATGACTTCATGCAGTCTTTCGGGCGTATAGCCGCCGACCATGAGCAGCTGGGCCACGGTGACGAGGTGGGATACGCCGTGGCCGATGGCCGCGATGCCCGCGATGGCGTCACCGGCCCATACGACCTTCACGAATCCGCCGGAAGCCCCGGCTGCCTGCGCGATGGGATTCAGGGTCAGGGGGACCTGCGATACGCTTACGGACTTCCCGGCGGCAAGGAGCCCTTTGGCGGTCTGGCCGACGCGCATGATCTCGGTGCTGCCGTAAATGCAGGACGGGACCGGGCCGGGCACGTATACGCCTTTTTCGTGTCCGAGGATGCGGCGGGCGACATACGCGCCCTGATGGTCGGCGGCATGGGCCAGCAACGTAAGGCCGTTCACGTCGCCGATGGCATAGACGCCTTCGGCGGCTTCAAGATGGTCGTTCACGTCGACGAAGCCGCGGCGTTTCAGCGTGCAGCCCGCCTTTTCGCAATCAAGCCCGGCTGTATTCGGAGTACGGCCCACGGCGACCAGCGCCTTGGAGGCGGTCAGCACGCGCCCATCACCAAGGGTCAGCTCGGCCTGCCCGTCCTTCGTGACGAGCGACTTCGCCATGACGCCCGTGATGCAGGTCCGGCCCGCCTTGCTCTGGACGCGGTCCATTTCTTTGGCGATGTCGGCGTCTTCAGTAGGGGCGATGTGCGGGGCGGCCTCGACGATGGTGATTTTGGAGCCCATCATGCCGAAGAAGTCGCCAAGCTCAAGGCCGATGGCCCCAGCGCCCACGATGATGAGGCTTTCCGGGACTTCGGGAAGGTTGAGGACGCCGGTGCTGTCGAGCACGGCGTCGCCGTCGGGAGCGAGGCCGGGGAAGGACGCGCTCGACGAGCCGCAGGAAAGGATGATGTTGTCATACGTTAACATTTCTTCGCCGGATTCGGAGCGGACGATGGCCTGCCCTTTTCCGGCGCACACGCCGCGTCCTTCGTACAGGGTGATCCCCGCCGCCGCGAGGCTTTTGGCGAGGGTCTGGCTGGAGCCCTTGAGGAAGCGGCCCACGCGGGTTTGCAGCGCCTTGTAGTCGATGTCGATGGAGCCCTTCATGGTGCGCAGGCGTTCCTGAGCCTTGAGGAGCCCGAGGGGGGCCGTTGCGCCGAGGAGCATCTTGGTGGGGATGCAGCCGCAGTTCAGGCACGTGCCGCCCCAGTGTTTGTCTTCGATGATGGCGACTTTTTTGCCGCCTGCCGCCAGTTCTTTCGCCGCCGTGGTCCCGCCGGGGCCTCCGCCGATGATGATTACGTCGTAATGCATGGGTTGCCTCGTTTTGCGTATGCCGAGAAAGAGGGAAGAAATTTTCTCGAGCGGAGCGCCCGCCCCGCCGCCGTCCGTGTGCCTTGAAAGGCCGCTGCCGGGCGTGGCCTCCGCGAGGCCGCTTTTGTTTTCCCCTTTTCCCGGGTCCCCATCCTCCTTCCGAAACAGTCGGAGAGGGGGATGGGACAGCCCGGAAGGAAGTGCTTAAAAATCTCTTCCTGTCAAAAAAATCCAGAATGTCCGTCTGATTATGCCGCTTGCGAACCGTCTCGTACCTTCCCCGCCAGCCAAGCTCTGCGGAGGGAAGGGGAGCGGAAAGGGAGAGGGGCCTCTTAGGTTCCTTCCCTCCCCGGTTTGCCTACTTCGCTATGTCGGCCTTGAACAAGAACTCGCGGGAGGCGGAACGGTACTTGAGCATCATGGGATCGGGCACGGGTTCGAGCCCCTGCATACCCTGCGGCATTTCGGGGGTTACGGCGGCGATGGCGTAGGGAAGCTGATGATCGCCGCAGGCTTCAAAGACCATGCGGGCCGCTTCACCGGCTTCGTCGCGGTTCGGCCAACGGGCGCCCTCGGGACCAGAGAGCGGGGTGGCGAGGAAACGGATTTCGTGGTCGGGGAACGCTTTCACCAGTTCGATGGTCTTGGCGAGTTCGTCCTTGGTGGGCGCGGAACCGTAAAGGGCTTCGTAGACGGATGCTGGGCCGGGGATGTTGAGCTGTACTTTGGCCAGCGCGTTCAGGCCGATGAGGCGTTCGAGCAGGGCGGGATTCCGTCCGTCCGTCTGTATGCAGACCGTGAGGCCGCCCTTGGCGAGCTGTTGCACCAGTTCGACGAAGTGATCTTCCTCCGCCGCCGGGCACTGGGAAAGGTAGAGGCCGGAAATCCAGCCGTGCAGCAGGTCGCTGCGCGTGACCGCGCCTTCGAGGGCGTGCCCGGACAGCAGGTAGGCGATGACTTCCCCGGAGCCCTGCTTGATGACCGTGCCGTCGTCGAACAGCGGAAACTCCACGCCTTCGGGGTTGCGGTAGATGGCCTTGCGGTTGGCGCGGTAGAAGGTGTTGAATGTCTGGGCATCAGCCTTGAAATCCACGGTTTCGTAAGCGATCTGATGTTCGGCGAGAAAGCCTTTGACGATTTTGCACCGCAGGCAGTCGGGTGCGGTATACAGGGTGATGCTCATCTGTGCGCTCCTGTGATGCCGGAAAGCCGGCAGAAAGGGTTGCTTTGCAAACGGCGGTTTGCCGCCGGGTATGGACGAAAAAAGAGGCGGAATCCATCGGAACGGGGTTCCTCTGAATTTCTGCCTCTACCTATACCCGGATCCGGGACAGAAAATTGTTACCGTTGTTACTTTTTTCGCAAAAAGTTCGAAAAAAATCGGCTCCGGGGAGGAAATCAGCCCCACTCCGCCTCTTCTTGTTCTTCCAGCAGTTTTTCAAGCTGATCGAGCTCGCTCAGTTCGATTTCATGGCGTGAGAACCGCACCAGAATCCCGAGCTCGCGCAGCTGCTGCAGGCAGCGGAACAGGGAAACGCGGTGGATGTCCAGCACTGAAGCCAGTTCGAGCTGGGTCATGTCCAGAGGAAATGCCTTGGCGTTGTTATGGCTGCGGGAGAGCTGGCGCAAAAAGCGGCAGACGCGGGCCAGCGGCGTGCCGTGCTTGATCAGGAAACTTACGCTGAACAGGTTGGAAAATTTGGTGGCCGTACCCCGGAGCATGTTCAGGATGAGATGGGGGTATTGGCGGGCGAATTCGGCGTCATGGATCAGCGAGCTGGGGAAACGGTACGCTTCGGTCCTCTCCAGCACCCGGAAACAAGCCATCGTCGTCTCGTCCCCGGTGATCACGCTCGTCTCGTTGAAGATGCAGCCCTTGCCGAAAAACATGACGACATGATCTTCCCCTGCCGCGTTGGTGTAGGTGAGCCGCACGCGTCCCTTATCTATAAAATAGAAGCAATCGGTGGTGGCCTGATGATTGTAATGGGAACGCGGAAAAACGAGATGCGTCCCCATGTGCACAATTTCCCGCCAAGGCTCATGCAGACCGCTGTGGGAGATGATAGCAATGTGCTGTTGCGGCATTTGGATTTCTGCGGTCATAGAATCACCTCTTTCCCAATGATGGATGGGCGGAAATGTTCTTATACTTTTTATGTGAATTGTTGCACAGGTTACATTTCTGTTTTCTCATCCGTCATAAGGTGCTTTTGCGGATAAAGGAACCCCTCTGTGAAAGCCCATAGACGAAAGGCGTCAATCGTTCAAGTCTGTTCGGGAATGAGGACAGCCTTGACGTATCTCCGAAGTTTCATTTCATTTTGTTCTGCCTGGGGCGCAAGCACCGGCGTCCGGGCGCAATCCATACATAGGGCAGGAGCATCCGATGAGCGCGACGATTTTCCCCACTGGCGTTACTATCTACAATCCCGAAAAATGCTGGAGCGGTTATACCATCTTTCAGGCCGCCGAACGCGGCGCCCTCCTTATCGACATGAACGGCAATGAAGTCCGCATGTGGGAAGGCTTGCAGGGCTTTCCGAACAAAATGCTGCCCGGCGGTTACGTGATGGGGAGCCTTGGTGAACGCAATCCCAAGTATGGCCTTCAGGACCAGACCGACCTTGTGCAGGTGGACTGGGACGGCAATATCGTGTGGAAGTTCGACAAGGCTGAATACATCGAAGATCCGGGCGAGGAACCCCAATGGATGGCCCGCCAGCACCATGACTACCAGCGCGAAGGCAACACCGTGGGCTACTATGTGCCCGGTTCCGATCCCAAAACCAACAGCGGCAACACGCTGATCCTCGCGCACAAGAACGTCCACGTGCCCGCCATTTCCGACAAGATGCTGCTTGACGACGTGATCTACGAAGTGGATTGGGACGGCGACATCGTGTGGGAATGGAAGGTATCGGATCACTTTGAGGAGCTGGGCTTCGACGCCATCGCCCGCAACCTCATGTACCGCGACCCCAACTATTACACCGGGTTCGGGAACAGCCACATCGCGGGCGACTGGGTGCACACCAACTCCATGTCCGTGCTCGGCCCGAACAAATGGTACGACGCTGGCGACAAGCGCTTCCACCCCGACAACATCATCATCGACTGCCGCGACGCCAACATCATCCTGATCATCGAAAAGGCCACCGGCAACATCGTATGGAAGATCGGCCCGTATTTCGATCAGACCCCCGAACTGCGCAAGCTCGGCTGGATCATCGGCCAGCACCACGCCCACATGATCCCGCGCGGCCTACCCGGCGAAGGCAACATCCTTATTTACGACAACGGCGGCTGGGCCGGCTATTACGCCCCGAACCCGGGTTCTCCCACCGGCATCCGCGGCGCCTTGCGCGACTACTCCCGCGTGCTGGAAATCGATCCCGTCACGCTGGAAATCGTGTGGCAGATGACGCCGAAAGAAGCCGGATACCTGATGCCGCTTGACGCCAACCGTTTCTATAGCCCGTTCATCAGCGGTATGCAGCGGCTGCCCAACGGCAACACCATGATCACCGAAGGTTCCCACGGCCGCATCTTCGAGGTGACCCCCGAACACGAGCTGGTGTGGGAATACGTGTGCCCCTACTGGGGGACGGCCCTGCCCATGAACATGGTGTACCGTTCCTACCGTCTGCCCTACGAATGGGTGCCGCAGCTTGAAAAGCCCGCCGAATCGCCCATCGAACGCCTCGACGTATCCACGTTCCGCGTGCCCGGCGCCGCCGCCCCGGGCGTGAAGAGCGCCGTAAAGATCAAGGAAGCCAAGGGGTACTTCGGCCTGTCCGCCATGTGCGTGGCTGCCGACATCGAAGAATAAGCGCATTACTAAGGATGGTTGAGGGCGGTTCTGGTTGAGAAAGGCATTTTTCCAATCCGGGCCGCCTTTTTGGTACGCCCCCGTCTTCGGCGGGGGATCTTTCCGTCCGTTTGGGGGACGGAGCCCTGCTATTTGAGGAAGCGAGGGAAACGCATGAAGAGGCTGTGCTCACTTTGTTTGACGTTGGGGATGCTCTGTGGGGCGGCGGCGACCGCAGGAGCCGTCGAGATCAAGGCCAAAGGCACATGGGAGATTCTGTCCGAATGGAGCAACGTCGCTCCGCTGAACGGGCCGAATGATCGGTTCGCCACCTTGCAGCGCCTGCGTACGCAGGTGGAAATCATTTCTTCGAATGCCCTCAAGGGCGTCGTGTTCTTTGAAATCGGGGACACCAACTGGGGCAAGGCTTCCGAGGGCGGCGCGCTGGGGACTGACGCCAAGAATATCGAAGTCCGCTATTCGTACGTCGACTGGCAGGTTCCGAACACGGATCTGCGCGTCCGCATGGGCCTCCAGCCGATCATCCTCCCCGGATTCGTGGCGTCGGGATTCAGCCCGGTATTCGGTCATGACGTGGCCGGCATCATGTTGTCGCAGAAGTGGTCCGACGAGGTCGGGACGACGTTCTTCTGGGCCCGGCCTTTCAACGGCAACTTCGGCGGCTGGAACGGCAACGGCTCGCAGGCCAACGGGACGCCGCGGGATACCCCCGGCGACGCCATGGACCTGCTCAGCCTGATCGTGCCCATCAAAACGGACGTGATGAAGGTTTCGCCTTGGGGCATGTTCGGCTTTATGGGCACCAAGAGCCTCATGGGGAACATCAAGGGCGGCGATCCGGCGACATGGGCTCCCCGGGCCGGCCTGTATCCCATTCTTGGCAGCGGCTACACGTTTGAGACGTTCCCCTTCCGCCGGAATACGGAAACCCACGAAAACGCGTGGTGGCTCGGCATCACCGCCGAAACGAATTCTTTTTCGCCGCTCACCGTCGCCGGGGATTTCGCCTATGGCAGTGTGAAGATGGGGGAAATCCCGGGGTATGAGGGCTTTGCCGACGGCCCCGGCACGTTCAAGCTGGATCGTGCGGGCTGGTATGCCGCCGTACGCGCGGATTACGCCCTTGATTGGGCCACTCCCGGTATCATCGCGTGGTACGGCAGCGGCGACGACGGCAATCCGTACAACGGTTCCGAGCGCCTGCCTCAGTACAACACGCCGTGGGCGGTGAGCGCGCTCGGCTTCGGCGGCGGCTGGACCGATATCGCCACATGGAAGGTGCTCGGGCACAACCCCGGCGGCCTTTGGGGCGTGGTCCTGCATCTCAAGGACATCTCGCTCATGGAAGATCTGAAGCACACCCTGCGCGCCGGATACTACCACGGCACCAACAACTCCGCGATGCCCAAGGCCGCGAACATGGCCTCGTATCCTTCCCGCATCGATGGCCCGTTCGCCTATCTCACCACGTCCGACGACGCGTGGGAATTGAACGCGGACACCCGCTACAAGATTTATGAAAATCTGGAACTCGCCGTCGAGGCCGCGTATGTGCGCCTCAACCTGGATGAGGGAACGTGGGGAAAGAAGATCGTCAATGAAGTGGATAAGGATTCCTATCGCGTGAGCATTGGGCTGAAGTATTCGTTCTAGTGTGTCCCGTTTATGGGGAAAAGGCCGGTGGGAGACTGCCGGCCTTTTTTTGTTGAAGGGGGCATGGAAATTTTTTCCCCAGGCTGGCGGAACGCCCGGAACCGCTCCCCCCATCCGGTGAAACGTATCCGTGGGGGAAGAAGCCTTCAGGGGGTGCCTATTGCCGATGCTGTTCGCCCCATTCGCACAGGGCGTCCAGTATCGGGATCAGGGATTGCCCCCGTTTGGAGAGGCTGTATTCAACCTTGGGGGGTATCTGCGGGTATTCTTTGCGGCTGACGAGGCCATCCGCTTCCAGTTCCTTGAGGGATAGGCTCAGGGTCTTGTGGGAGATCGTGCCGATGAACCGTTTCAGCTCGTTATAGCGAACGACCTTGAATTCCGAGAGGCAGTACAAAATCGTCATTTTGTATTTGCCGCTGATCAATGAGAGCGTGTACCCGAACCCCGTTTCATCCAGCTTGGCACTGGTGATGCATTCCAGACTCATTTACGCTTTCCTTTGGGTGAGCATCTCACATAAATGTGCGTACTTCATCTTTTGAGTACACTTCAGTATACCCTGGAGGCAAGTACCACCCTGCGGAATATTGTAATCCGATCCGCCAAACCATAGGAGGCAATCATGGCCAAGAAAATCGTCATTTTGAACGGGAGTCCCCGTCCCAGCGGCAACACGGCCGCACTGATTGAAGCGTTTACGAAAGGCGCGGAGCAGGCCGGAAACGGAGTCGTGCGCTTCGACGTGTGCAAGATGAACATCCATCCCTGCCTCGGCTGTTGCGGCGGCGGGAAGAATCCGGAAAGCCCCTGCGTCCAGAAGGACGACATGGACGCGATTTATCCGCACTACAAGGACGCCGACCTCGTCGTTCTGGCGTCTCCCATGTACTACTGGAGCCTCAGCGGCCAGTTGAAGTGCGCCTTCGACCGGTTGTTCGCCGTCGCGGAACTTTCGCCGAGTTACGCGAACCCCGTCAAGGACTGCGTCCTGCTGATGGCCGCCGAGGGAGACACGGAAAGCAACTTCGAGCCGGTGCGCCACTATTATCACGCGTTGCTGGAGCGCCTCGGCTGGAAGGATTGCGGCATCGTCTATGCCGGCGGCAACATGCACGTCGGGGACATCGCCGGAAAGCCGCAACTGGAGGAGGCCGAAGCTTTGGGAGCGTCCATCCGTTAGCTCGCAGGCAAGACGCAGCGCTAGAGCTTCAGCAAATCCCAAAAAGGGAATCCGCCCAGTGGAGGATTCCCTTTTTGTATCCGGCATTGCCGGATCCCGGAATGAGAAAAGGGAACCTACTTTCGTAAGTTCCCTTAGGGGTAATTCTCTTTTTATGTGCTGGTCGGGATGAAAGGATTTGAACCTTCGACCCCTTGAACCCCATTCAATTCATATAGGCGTGAATATTGATCTGTATGAGTATTTTTAAAATTTTTTATCCTTTATTTTAAGTATGATACTATAACACCTGCTCACGTTGCTTCACATCCCTTCATTTGAAAATATGGCATAAATATGGCATGAATAGCAAGCCAAAAACATGTTGGATGGGAGCAGAAATGGGTAGTGAAACAGCAAATAAAAAAGTTGTATGGTTAAAACTTGATTCTGGTATCCGTTGCCGGGAGCATCCTTCCAGAAAGCACGGGGTTAAGCCAGACAGGTACTTCGTTTTGCGGTTCACCGTGGATGGGAAAACACAGCAAGAGGCATTGGGATGGGCATCTGAGGGAATGACGCTTGCCAAAGCTCGTATTGAACTTGCAAGGTTAAAAGAAGCAAAGCGCACTGGAGAGGGGGCCCGGTCTCTTCGAGAACGACGAAAACAAGAAGAGAAACGGCGTAAAGCCCAAGAGATAGCTGAACGACTTTCAGGTGAAAAGTTTTCTTTTTCAGTGTATTGGGATGAAGTCTACTGGCCTGCACAAGCGTATAAGGCAAAAGGGAGTCAGGTGGCTGAAGATGCCCTGTGGAAAAAATGGATCAAACCAGTCATTGGTTCTATTCCATTGGATTCACTTGGTGCAGCGGTTCTTGAGCAGATTAAAAGTAATATGTTAACGGATGGAAAGTCACCTGCCAGCATTAAATATGCATTGGCTGTGGTGTCACAAGTCTGGAATATGGCTTTTCGCAGTGGTATTGTAACAGGTGTTTGCCCCGTTAAGCATGTTATTCTTCCGAAAAAGGACAATCGACGCCAGCGCTATTTGAATAAAAGAGAGGCAGAAGAATTTTTGGAAGTGTTGGCAAAGCGGAGTCCTATTTCCAGAGATATGGCCATATTAGGTTTGGACTGTGGATTACGTTTTGGAGAAATAGCATCGCTTTGTTGGGAAGATTGCGATTTCAATCGAGAGCAGGTGTTGATCCGCGATCCTAAAGCGCGCGCTAACCGCTATGCCTTTATGACACAAAGAGTTAAAGAGATGTTGCTCCAACGTAGAACTGTAGGTGGGGCAGGTTTTGTCTTTCTTGATGAAAATGGAAACAAGCTGAGAAGAATATCAAATACATTTCGTAGAATTGCAGATGAAATGTTTAATAAAGATATTAAGGATAGCCGTCTTAAAGTTTGCTTTCATACATTGCGTCATACTTTTGCTTCTTGGCTTGTTGAAGGTGGAATTGGTTTGTATGAAATAAAAGAGTTAATGGGACATGCTGATTTTTCGATGACTCAAAGATATAGTCATCTTTCTCCAGAGGGATTAAGGAAAGCTGTTAGAATATTAGATGGAAATAATAATGAAAAAAGATAAAAAGGTTGTCAATATCGAAGAGGAACTGCGGCGTATTAATCAGACTAATTTTTTATATTTCCAATATACAAATAGAAAGTTTTTTCTGGATTTAGAAAATGGTATTATTGATAATGAAAAATGGCGTGAGTACTATTGGGATATAGTTAAATGTATAGTGGAAGAATTTTTTGGAGATATGATTTTCATTAAAGGGATGTTTGTTGATAAAAATGAAGCTATTGAGAATCATATTAGAGGGATACACTGTCTGTATTTTGATGATATTGCTTTTCTTTTTGATAATGTTATTGCTTATTACAATAATTCTTTAGTGGATAACCCCGAATTTGTGTATAGACTGTATTATGATATAGATGAGAATATTTTGCAAAAAATAATTTCAATAAATGAACGCAGTTTAAATTTTATTTTGGATTTATGCTTAAAATATGGGTACTTGCCGAGTGATTTGTATGGTGCTCGTGATGCTTTAGCTGATTATCAAATAGTAAATGAGGATATATGTTTGGTTGAATCTTTTATTAAGAAATATAATAAAAATGATATTGTCAGAACCCATTTTGTTTCAGATAATCAAAATTGTTATTTTGAAGAAGATGATGGAAAAAGTTTTTATATTTATTATAACACCAATAGAAAAGATGATCTTGATCTCCTTTTAAGATTAATCAAATCACGCATATCTAGAAAGGGAAAGAAAAATTTTGATAGACATTTTAGGGTTGATGAGTATCCTAATATGCAAATATGTATTAATATGAGCAAGAAATTTGATATAAATGATATATTGGTTGAAGTTAAAAATTCATTAATTGTTGCAATTGCATATTTTTATCCTACTCAACACATGTTTTCAAAAGAATTAACAAATGTAGCATGTGATATTGCAGAGACAAAACATAAGAAAACATCATATCTTAATCGTTTTATTGGTCTTTTTATCTGGGACAGTGTTCATGTGGCAAATAGGAAATTATCTGATGTCATTAACGGTTTAATAAGCGTGACCGTACCTAATGGTTTAGATGAAAATTGCCAGGTAGACCCATATCAAGCTGAACTAGGGAAGTGGCGAAAACTACTCCGGTCTGGAAAGGAAGAAGGGTACGTCTTAGAATATAATACTCTGGATAGGGAGTATCGGCTTGCATGTGCCTGTATCGAGACGCTTTCCATTCGTGTGCATGGCTTTTCCAAAGGCTGTGTCATAGAAAACGGTTGATGTCTTTTTCCTTGAAGTTCCAAGGGAATAACCGGCAAAATGCCTTAGCCTTGGATTCAGCCAAGGGCAAACTGGAGAAAAAGGCTATATTTTCAACATGCTGTAAAGATGAAACAACCACATACCATGACAGAGCTTTTTCAAATAGGGTATCATTTTTATAATATGTTGTATTTAAAAGTAAAATAAGTAAAGAGTGTTGTTGTATTTTTTTGATGTACATATTTTTAAAAGAGTCGCTGCGAGGCAATTTGCCTCGCAGCGATTTTTTTTGGAGGTTTTCTGTGATGTCCAATTCTTTGTTTTTGAGCCGAGATGTTGTCGATGAAATTCTGTCAACCCTAGCCGAAGCACTCCCTCCGGTTTTTGCGCGGAAGGATGTTCCGCGTTTTCTCGGTAGTAGCTTGGCGGTTGGCACGCTTGCCAACCTTGGGCGAACTAATGGACCACCTTACATCCGGCGTGGACGACATGCTGTTTATGAAAAGAAAAGCTTTTTGGTATGGTATCGTAATTGGCTACTTAGTGGTTTAACTAGTAGAGATTAATTGTTATCTACAAAAGAGGCTGACCATATCAGTCTCTTGGAAAGGGTATGTATGTTTTTATTATCTTGCTTTTCGTGCAGCTATTTTTGCGTAACCACATTTAAGATCGCTAGTTGTGAAGATTCGTTGTGGAGCTACAAGGTTTCTTTCGAACAGGAGAAGAAGGATGTTCGATGAAAAAACGGAAAAACCCAAAAGGCGTCACCGGCTGACCAAGGCTGAGGAGGACGAGTTCATCCTCCAAATCGGGGAACTCGGCGGAAAGGGGTTGGGCCTCGGTTCCATCCGTGCCCGGCTCCGCCTTACGGACAAGCAACTTGTGCGTTTGTATGCAAAGGGGCTTGAGCTTGGACTTTTTCAGCCTTTTCCTCCCGATGATGTGATCTTGGCGAAGTATCTTCCCCTGTCACTTCGTAAGGCTTTAGGGGTTAATTCTGAAGATTCAGTTCGCGTTATTTCTCGAGAAGATGAAATTATCTTGAAAAAATTTATCCTAGATTAAACATGTTGTGGGGATGGAAAACCATCCCCACAAGGAGAATTAAATGAATTACGACCTGCCAGTTCCTTTTGGATATTATCTAGATAATAGAAGAGTACTTGATCGAATTCGTGAAATGATTCAACACCATCAAGTGAGTAATACATCTTTTATGATAAATTTACTTCCTTATAATTTATACAACTGGACTATGGATATTTCTGATTCTTATGACATTAATCCTGATTTTGTTCTGTTGAGTATTCTTGGTGGAATTGCTGGAGCAGACCGTGGTCATCATCATATCGTTAATGAAAACGGTCAGGATAACATCCTTGGTCTTTTTATCTGTGTCAGTGCAGCAAGTGGTGAAGGAAAAAGTTCTGCCATGCAACCTGTATTGGATATATTTCAAGAATATGAAAAAATGGAAAATGAAAACTTCATACAAAGAGAAATTAATATTGAAGCCAAACGATTGATTCTGGAAGCTGAAAAACAAAAGTCTATTGCTGAAGCTATCAAATCCGGTGATACCAGTAAGCTGGAAACGATTATTGGCACTTTGAAGCGGATCAAGGAGAATAAGCTGCAACCTGTACGAATCTTCATAAATGATCTTACCGGGCCTGCATTCGCTAATGCTATGGAGTCGCAAGGGTACGTCAATCTTTTTGATCCCGATGGCGTTTATTGGAACGATAAGGTGTATCGCCAAATTGCAAAATATTGGGCGGGTGAGGGACATACAGAGCTTAGGATCACTCGCCACGGTTCGTGTGTCAGAAATCCTTTTGTGAATGCGGTAGTCTTCACGCAACCTGAATTTTTCAGGAAGACCATCATGGCTGAGACTCAACGAGCTATGGGCATCACAGCACGCAGTATCCTTTATGCGGCTCCTCCTTACGGGAAAAGAGGGAGGGGTAAGCCGATAGATGAAAGGACCAAGGATGAACTCAGGCTCAAATTGATAAGTCTTTTCAATGCGTCCAAGCCGGATACCCAAGGAAACACCCCACCGACCAAGTATCTTCGACTTGGCACGGGAGCTGCAGAAATTCTCAATGAATTTAAACAAGAAATGGATAGAGCGGTGACTCTAAATGGGGATGGTGTCCGCATCCGGGATTGGTGCGTTCGAGCTTCCCAGCAGGCACTCAGGATCGCAGGGATTTTTCATCTGTGCGGAAATGATGTTCCTTCCGAAGGTTTGATTTCCGAACGTGAGATGTACATGGCGACTCGGTTCATGCGGGTTGCGTATAACCATGTGAAAACAAGTGTACTTTTCGACGCGGATCGGGAGACGGAGTTGTGCATCCTCAAAATTGCGGAGTGGTGTTGTTCCGCTAACCGGGCCTATGAGGTTGCGAATAAGGAAATCAAGGATGCCATGCGTAGTAAATTCAGAGCTGAAAAGGTCGATATCGCCATCAGCTGGCTGGTCGATTATGGGGCGTTGGAGGTGCTACCCCCGACGGGGAAGTACGGCCCTGGAAGACCTGTGGGGGCATGGTACTTGAACAGAATGGGCATAGGCAGAGCATAAGGCTCGTATTTTCGAGAAGTTTTCAACTTTGAGGGGGATTTTTTGCAGCAATTTTTGCGAAAAATCCCTCTTCGTATTTCCTGAATGCAAAAAACGAGAGCTTACGCAGTGGCTTATTTTTTTGAGGTGTGCGACTTGCACCCGCCCGATGTAAGAATTTACTTGAGAGTGTGGATAAGCCTTTCATAAGGCAGAATGGAGTCCAAAAGATAAGGCAAAGCATAGGCGATGACTCAAGACGGTGACAAGTTCAGCGTATCAGTTGGTGACCTTTTTCCGTCAACCGATATTTTTGTGTCGGGCTGCTGGGCTTGTCTGGAATAGTGTGCTCCACATACACTTGAGCAAGAGCCGGATTCAGGCAGTTTCGGCGGAATGTAGGGTGATGGTTGAGCCCCAGTTTTTCCATGAGGCTTGCGATTCCCTGCTCAGGTTTTTCCTGAAATACGTATAGAAGCTTTGGAACTGGATCGGTGTCTGGATCGGTAGCTGGATCGGTGTGTTCCACATTTGAGGTAACGGCTTCGTTCAATGCCACATGTAAAGCGTCTAGCAGGAACTCCACAAATGGGGTGGATTCACCCGCGCTGTCTGCCTGAGACAGGGCTGCATGGTATCCTTCCTGACGATCTCGAATAACGGTTTCGAGCGGCAAAAATGTAAACAGCTTTGAATCAAGCGTGAGGAGTTTGAGATGGTTTGACATTTTAAGGAAACAAGGTATCCTTGAAACAAGGAATCCTTGTATCGCTGGAAAAAGGGGAAAACCTATGCTCGCTAAAATTACCACCAAGAATCAGCTTACCCTTCCTAAGGCTGTCATGCAGCAGGTCGGCAAAACTGAGTATGTTGAGGTCACATTTGAAAATGGACGTATCATCCTTACGCCTATGCAGGTGCGGCCTGCCGACGCTGTGAGGGAAAAGTTGGCTGCACTCGGCATTACCGAGCAGGACGTGGAGGATGCGATCTCTTGGAGCCGAGGAGAAAAAGCGTGACGCCTACTCGGGTTGTGCTGGATACTAATTGTCTGGTCTCCGCCCTTATTTTCTCACACGGAAGAGCGGGACAACTACGGATCGCATGGCAGCGTGGAGATATTATCCCTGTGGTCTGTCGCGAATCAGTCGCAGAGTTGCTGCGAGTCCTCGGCTATCCTAAATTCAAGCTGAGGCACGAGGATATTAAAAACCTGCTTGCGGATGTCCTCCCTTGGGCTGAAACCTTGGAATTGAACTCCCGCGATGATAACATCGAATTCTTGCGGGATAGGGACGATGCTGTTTTTATTCGACTGGCCCAAGCAGCGGATACTGCTTATCTGGTCTCAGGTGACAGGCACCTGCTTGAGTTGCGTGGCGTTTTTCCTGAATTGCATATCGTTTCGCTTGCAGAATTTATGGAAAGCATCGATTAGTATATGCAGAATTTTTAATTATTAAAGAAAGGGTATCCATTTTTCGGATACCCTTTCTTCTTTTTACTGTTTCAAAGATTTGATCAACAAATCCGCTTCCCGACCCATCAAGGTAGAGAGCGATTTACCAAACTTGGCAAGGCAAAGTTGTTTGGCATCTTTCCCGTTCTCTTCAGCCAGTTTTTGAATAAGAAAAATCTGTTTGTCAGTAGCAGGTTTATCTCCTCCCCCTTGGAATTGGCTTTTATCATCCTGAGAGTCCCTTTGAGAGATGTTTTGATGGTTTTTGATATAGGGTTCGGCTTTTTGTTTAACAGCGTTTATAACCCTATTTTTGGCCAATTCAAGGGTGTTCTCATTTTCAAAAGGAGAACGAGGAGATACGGAACAAACATCACTTACCACTCTTCCATCAGGCATGACTATAGTTGCAGACACAATTGCAGTATTGCCGTTTTTATCATTGGGAAGTTGAAGAACCTGGACATTGATTGCATCGGAAATCTTAAGCATGGAAAACTCCTTTTTCAGTAAAAGTGTTGATAAAAAGAGAACCATTCATCTAATCCAAGTCAAAACGTTCTGAATGGTGTTGAATCAGGCATATAATAGAGGTTATTTTCTTTTTTTACATGAGGCGCATCATACTTCATTTTTCCTCGTAGCCATTGAAGAAATGAATCTCTTTCGTATCCAATTTTCTTGCCGATCCTGACTTTCACAGAAGGTCCAATACCAAGCGCATCAGCATTCGACATGCTTTTTGCAGAAAAGATTCTCCCAATCTTCTCAGAGGCAAATTCTCTTGTAAAAACTGGAGGCAGTTCCTTACGCAATTGATCAAAGAATATTTCATCCCCAAACATAAGTTTGCTCCTCTTGTTATGCTCTAGGAAGTCTTGAATATCCATATCTCCATGCATGTTTATCAAGAGCATCTTTGCTGAATGTTTTTGAAAGATAGCTTCCAGAACGAAACGCCACATCTCTTTTCATGGAGAAGTCTTCTTTATTTTTATCTATGACAATTCCATTGTCGTATTCAGAATCTCTTTTGGAGTTCAAACAATAATGAACAAGTCCTTGTTCGTTTGTATTTAAAGTATTTTTCCAAATCTTATTTGCTATATCAAAAACAGTAAATCTATTCTTTATGGCATTTGCATTGATCCAAAGAAGAAAATGATAATGTGGAAAAGAAGAGTCATGAATCTCTCTGACCCAAAGGTAGAGAGGATCAACTCGATGAGTTGCTATGACCATTCGTTTTAACCTTCGTGAAAGGTTATAACTGAAATTAGAAATATGTTCAGGAGAAGGAAGTATAGAAGCATCAGAGGGGTAATGAAGATCAAAACGAATTTGCATGACTTTGCTATGGTTTGCTATCGCAAATTCCATAAGTTCCTTTTGCTTCTCCAAGATGTCGATGAATTTACCTTCAGTATCGTCTCTTGAAGGAAGGATTTGCAATCCATCAAAAACATCTTCAAATGTAACTTTTGTCATCATGAGAACTCCTTTTGTTTAGTTTCATATTCTCATGAGCATGTGTTAAAAATAAATGTGATCTTTCTATGATCTTGATCTTTTCATCTCTCCACCTGTGGTGGATCATGATGAGCTATGCTTTTATTTCTCTCACACCTGTGTGGTGTGAGATTAATGTTTTCTTATTCTTTCTTTTTGCTTTTTTTGTTATTTCTTTGTTATCTTTTATTTATCTTTTTAGTAATACAATCAGACCTAGAACAAACATACAAAAAATTTGATGGCAATTTCCATTGTGCGCATGTCCTTATCGTGAAGGATTATGGTAAACTGGGCATATTATATGATGAAAAACTTGGCGGATTTATTGGGTCCAAAAAGAAGGCCTACCCCCATAATGGGAGGCAGGCCTTCAGTGATCCATTGAAAAATGAATGCTATTGAAAAAAATTATTACATATCAGCTCAATCCGAAAAATCGTTCAAAGAAGGCACGGAGCTTGTCCAGTACGCTTTGCTTCTTTGCAGCGTGGTTATTGTTTTTGCTGAACCGTGAAACAGGCGGAAGTATCTTTGTGATGGCGGTTCCGGTAGCTGGAATGGCTCCGTCGCGGAACGCGTTGGCAACAAAAGTTTCCGTCTCGGCAGGATTGAGTTTTTCCTCGGCAATAATGCGTTCAAGCTCTTCCTGCTTCTTGGTTTTGATGTAGGCAAGCCACGCTTCATCGACTTTTTCCGTTATGGAAATAGAGTCCACAAACTGTTCAATGAGGTCTTTCTTGTTGCGCAGGCTGGGACTGGAGTTCACGGCCCGTGCGATGCTGGAGCGGATTTCCGTACCTTCTTCGGAACCCTTCTTCTTGAGGTAGGCCTCCACCAGCATCAGGATGTAGTCAACATTGATTTCAACTTGTTTGATAAGTTCGATTTCAAAAACCACATCGTCGTTGATGGCTTCCCTTTCCGCTTCGGCTTTACGGCGAAATTCCGCATGCAGGTTGAGATACTGGCTTTGATAATCCTGAAAGGTCTTTCCGCTGAGAATATCGTTTCCCGTAAAGTCGTCAAAGGCGACAAGAATATTTTTCAGCCGCAGGATAGAGCCAAAGAGCCGGATAAAGTCCTTCTGGGCGGTTTCTCCCGTGATGGGCGCATCAAGCGGGAAGAAGGCCAGCATGTCCTCCACCTGCTTTTTATATTCTGTGTGATACTCGGTATAGGACTTCAGCAAAGCGATATTCTTGGCGTCCTTGTTTCCAAAAAGAGCCAGAGCGTCGTTGGTTTCCTGTTCGAGGTTGCGGAATGAAACGATGTTGCCGTAGGTCTTGACGGAATTCAGGATGCGGTTGGTACGCGAAAAAGCCTGAATCAGGCCGTGGGCACGCAGGTTTTTATCCACCCAGAGGGTGTTGAGGGTAGTGGCGTCGAACCCCGTCAGGAACATGTTGACGACGATCACCATATCCAGTTCACGGTTTTTCAGCCTGAGTGACAGGTCTTTGTAATAGTTTTGAAATTTGTCTGCCGAGGTGTCGAAATTGGTACTGAACATCTGGTTATAGTCTTTGATGACATTTTCCAGAAAGTCACGGGAGCCGGCGTCCAGTCCTTCGGCACTGCATTCTTCTTCACTCAGTGCTCCGTCAGCCGTTTCTTCGTTGGCGGCAAAGCTGTAGATCAACCCAACCTTGAGACGTCGGGCGGGGGGCAACTTTTTCTGCTGATTGGAAAATTCAAGGTAATAGCGCTTGGCGGCCTCAATGGAGGCGGTGGCGAACAGGGAATTGAAGCCGGACAGCCGTTTGCCTTTATGACTGTAGAACGTGGTTCGCCTGGTCTTTTGATCGAAATGTTCCCGGATATACGCCACAATCTGCGTAATGCGTTCGGGAGCAAGCAAAGCCTGTTCCGTATCAATGGACGAAACCTGCTTATCCCGGATATGTTCCGACGCCTTGATGGTATTGATGTAATCCACACGGAACGGCAGGACATTCTTGTCATTGATCGCATCGACGATGGTGTAGGTGTGGAGTTTGTCTCCAAAGGCCTTTTCCGTTGTACAGAGGAGTGCCTTGCTGCCTCCGGGAGCGTTTTCCGAGAAGATGGGTGTTCCGGTAAAACCGAACAGGTGGTAGCGTTTGAAGGCGTTCGTGATGTCCGTATGCATGTCGCCGAACTGACTGCGGTGGCATTCGTCAAAAATGATGACGACATGGGCATCATAGATGGGATGTTTTGGATTTTTGGCTATAAAGTTTGAGAGTTTTTGAATGGTTGTAATGATGATGCGGGCATTGGGGTTTTCCAGCTGCTTTTTGAGGACGGCGGTGGACGTGTTGGGGGTTGCCGCGCCCTTCTCAAAGCGTTCATACTCCTTCATGGTCTGGTAATCCAAATCCTTGCGGTCGACCACAAACAGCACCTTGTCGATGGCGGGGAGGTCTCGCGCCAGCTGAGCGGTTTTGAAGCTGGTAAGGGTTTTGCCGCTGCCCGTGGTGTGCCAGATGTAGCCGCCCGCCGCCGTTGTGCCCAGCCGTCTGGCGTTGGTGCTGGTCATGATGCGTTGCAGTATCTGCTCCGTAGCGACAATCTGATAAGGCCGCATGACCAGCAGCTTGCGATCTACATCGAACACACAGTAGCGGGTGAGGATACTGAGGAGGGTATGCCTGGCGAAAAACGTCTTGGTGAAGTCGATCAGGTCCGTAATGGGCTGGTTTCGGGCGTCGGCCCACCAGCTGGTGAAGGCAAAGCTGTTGGAATTTTTCTGTCGGGATTTTTTGCCTTGCTGTTCGGCAAGGTGCCCGCTCCGAACGGTATTGCTGTAATATTTGGTCAGGGTGCCGTTGCTGATGATGAACAGCTGCACATACTCGAACAGGCCGCAGCCCGCCCAAAAGCTGTCCCGCTGATAACGGTTGATCTGGTTGAAGGCCTCGCGAATGTCCACTCCACGCCGTTTCAGCTCGATATGCACCAACGGCAGGCCATTGACCAGCACGGTCACATCATAGCGGTTGGCGTAGTTCCCCACCGCTTCATATTGATTGACGACTTGCAGGCTGTTGTTGTGAATGCGTTGCTTGTCGAGCAGATAGATATTTTTGGTCGAGCCGTCGTCACGCTTGAGGATTTGGATATGGTCTTCCTGAATGCGGGTTGTCTTTTCGATGATGCCGTCATTGTTTCCTGCAATGCAGGTACTGAAAAAGGTTTCCCATTCCGCATCGGAAAAGGTCATGCCGTTGAGCTTTTCCAGTTGGCGGCGAAGGTTGGCGACAAGCTCCGCCTCGGAAGTGATGGGAAGGTATTCGTAGGCCTGCGCCTGCAACTGCTTAATGAAGGCCTTTTCCAGCGCGGCTTCACTCTGATAGGCGTTGTCGGCGTCACGTTCCCGCACGAATTCGGCAACAACCGTACTCTCTTCAAACAGGGCAAGAGGTTCACAGTGCGTGATAGGGCGAGATTGGCTCATTGCGCCTCCTTGAAGGTCAGCAAGCGGTCACGGTAATACTCATACTGCTTGCGGCGAGCGGAGATCTCCGCAGGTAGGCCACTGGAAAGGTCGTTGACCAGAGCATCAAACTTGTCGAGAATGGCAACGATGCGGGTTTGCTCTTCAAGAGGGGGGACGGGGATAGGAATTTTGTTAAGATTAGCCTGATTAAGCTTTGGCTGCGCTCCACCACTAATGTAAGGCGTTAAGTCAATAGAATTTAAATAAATTTCAATAAGTTTACGTTCTGTATATGAATTAAATTGTAGCACATGTGCATGGTTGTTGACCCATGTTTTACCTGAAATAGAAAATGCTATAGGCGTTGAACGTGCAATTAAATTTGCTCCGTCTTCCGATACAAGCAAAAAATCACCATCAAAAATATAATCACTTACATAATCAACAATACCTGAAGCTCCATAGTAAGGGATTTCTCCCTTATTTCGAGCTGACTTGGTGACAGGACGACGTTTTGAATCCTGATTTATTGCAACCTCCCCCAGCGTCATCCATTGCACATCATCCCGGCCCTCAAAATTGAGCAATTGGTCACGGTAGTAGTGATACTGCCGCCGCCGTGCCTCCAGCTCCGCCTCCAGCTCCGCCTCCAGCTCCGCCTCCAGCTTGGTGAAGGTATCCAGCACCTTCACGATCTCGCGCTGGATTTCTAGTGGGGGGATAGGGATTTGAATTTTATTTAAAACAGATTGGGTTTGACTTGGTACACCACCAGCATTATTCATTTCGCCTAGCCCAACAGTGGTCAAAAAGTAGTATAGAAATTTTGGACATGCCAATGACTCGTTGATTTCTGTATAGAAGATAGTGTCAACATTCCAGAAAGGAACATCAACATAAAATAGATTTCCGAGAGAACCCTTTCGAGGAATCAAGACGGAAGGCTTGTCATAAACATAATTATCGACATACCGCATGACACCACCAGAGCCATATACAGGAATATCTCCCTCACCAAGTGATTTATGGTCTTTACCGTTTTTAATGCGGGCAATACTTCCTAATGCTTTATATTCCACCCCATTCGGGCACAGCTCAGCAATCAAATCGTCAATTCTGCTCATGCTAGCGCTCCAACTCAGCAACGATGGCGTCAATCTGCGTCCTCAAGGCGGCCTGACGCTCGACAATCCCGGCAATCTCCGCATTCAGCCGCACAATATCCACGGCTTCACGCTCGTCCTTCTGGGCAACGTAGGAAGAAACCGCAATGTTGTAGCCGTTTCCGGCAATCTTTTCGGCATCCACAAGTCGGACAAAATGCTCAATGTCCTTGCGCTCGGCATAGGCATCAAGAATTTTCTTCTGATTGTCGGCGGTCAGCTTGTTTTTATTGCCGTTACGGACAAACTCGGCGGAAGCGTCAATGAACAACACCGCGTTGTCGCTTTTGGATTTCTTCAGAATGATGACGCAGGTGGCGATGGTTGTTCCAAAGAACAAGTCAGACGGCAGCTGGATGACCGCATCAACGTAGTTGTTGTCAATCAGATACTGACGAATTTTCTGCTCCGCGCCGCCACGGTACAGCACTCCGGGAAATTCGACGATGGCCGCCGTGCCGTCCACCGCCAGCCATGAAAGGATGTGCATGGTAAAGGCCAGGTCCGCCTTGCTCTTGGGAGCAAGCACACCGGCGGGGGCAAAGCGCGGATCGTTGATCAGCAAGGGGTTGGCGTCGCCTTCCCACCGGATGGAATACGGAGGATTGGAGACAATGGCTTCAAACGGCTCATCATCCCAGTGCGCCGGATCGGTCAGCGTGTCCCCATGAGCGATGTCGAACTTCTCAAAATTGATGCCGTGCAGAAACATGTTAATGCGGCACAGATTGTAGGTGGTCAGATTGATTTCCTGACCGAAAAAGCCCTGCCGCACATTGTCCTTGCCCAACACCTTGGCAAATTTCAGTAGCAGAGAACCGGAACCGCAGGCAGGGTCGTATACTTTATTGATCTCGATCTTGCCCAGCACGGTGATGCGCGCCAGCAGCTCGGAAACTTCCTGCGGGGTGTAAAACTCCCCACCGGACTTCCCGGCAGTGGAGGCGTACATCTGCATGAGATATTCATAGGCATCACCAAACAGATCAATGGTATTGCTCCCGAAATCCCCGCCGTTCCCCAAGGGCAGGTCGCCGATGGCTTCCAGCAGCATCACCAGCTTTTCATTGCGCTTCTTGACGACCGCTCCCAGCTTGTTGCTGTTGACGTCCACCTCCGCGAACAACCCCTTGAAGTCGTCTTCGCTGTCCGTCCCGATTGCGGAACCTTCAATGCTGGCAAAAACACGGCTCAGGGTTTCATTGAGATTGTCATCCTGCCGGGCCTTGAACCGCACATTGTTAAACAGCTGGGAAGGCAGGATATAGAACCCCTTTTCCCTGACCGTCTCGGCACGTCCGTATTCCGCATCCTCATCGCTCAGCAGCGCGTAATTGAACTCTTCATTCCCCGCACGGCATTCCTGAGCATTCAGGTAATTGGTCAGGTTTTCAGAGAGAAAACGGTAAAACAACATACCCAGCACATAACTCTTGAAATCCCAGCCATCCACACTGCCACGCAAATCATTGGCAATGCGCCAGATGGTCTTGTGCAACTCAGCCCGTTCAATCTCTTTGGTATTGCTCATGAAATCTTCCTGTCTGGTTATGCTTCCCACTTGCCGCCCCGTGAGGGGGGGCAAGTGCCGCTCGATTGTTTCCCCAATGAAGAAGCTGGCTTCTTCGACGCGCAGTTATCCCATAATACCGTTTCCGGCGTGTTTTTATACTCCCAACTGTTGTCTTAAAGCAACGCATATCCCATGCAGCAGGATCACGCTGGGCCGCCATGAAAGTTCATCGCTCGTTCTATTGTCCTGAAGGGGAAGCTCTTGGCCTACGAAAAGCAGCATGGTTCTTCTAGGAAACAGAACAACTTCCCGTAAAGTCATAATTGAGGATGCTATTCACACTATCTTGCTGCAATAATATCTATTTACCGTGTGCGTCATGGGCTCCACTCTTGCCGCACTCCAGTACAGCCCCCTTCAACATTTGATATGTGTACGGCCCCTTGCCGCACAGCTCGGCAACCCGTGCCAAACAAATCGTTTTTTGCCCTTTCACCGCTTTATTCAGGATGGCTGTAGAGACGGGATAAAAATCCCACTGCTCCAAATCGAGCGGATTGATGGTATCCTGTTCCTTATGCTTGAGCACACAAAACACGTAGACATCAGCCTGACGCTTTTTCTCCTTGGCATAGGCAACGCCATCCCAGTACAGGCTTTCGGCAATGCTGAACCCTATCTTGGAAAAGCCTTTTTGTTCCCATGACTGGATGTAGGCCGATGCCTTGACTTCGATTTTGATGCCCTCAGGTGAAAGGAGATCAAAACTTCCCCATGTGGGACTGGTTCCTTCATCACAGCCCATCGCCGTCGCGACGATGTACTCCGCCAGCTTGCCACGCTCCGTATTGCTGACCAAATCCGAAAAGGCCCACGCCCAAAAATCCTGAAGAGTGCGTTCAACGTCCATTCCTTGAAAGCACTCTTTGCCACTCTTGCGTATCACCTCTATAGCCGGGAGCCGTGCAGTCATACTTCCCCACTTTATTTCAGCCAATTGGAAATTGAAACACATGGTTGCTGCCAGAGGCAACGGACATTCTTCCAAGCATGCTTTTACCTGCTGGAATGTTGTCTACACCGCCTGCTCAAATCCGAAAATATCTCCCCCCCAAAAAAAGCTGCCAGCAACTCGTGCTGGACAGCCTTTATTTCCTATCGTTCTAATTGCATTAAAAGAATTATCTTTTCCGCAAGACGTATGACTTCTTCCTTTGGCTCCAAGGGAACAGCTTGAGCCTTCTCCTGGGTCTTGCCTGAAATTTCCTGCAAAATCTCATCTGGCGACCGGAAGAGGTCTGCCGGGCTGCATTCCAAAAGTCGAGCCATTTCTTCCAATCGGGGAAACCGAGGAGCTACCGTTCCTCTTTCTATACGCGAAAGCGAGTCAGGCCCCATCCCCATTTTTTCTGCGAATTCAGCCTGGGTCCAGCCCTTCAGTTTTCGTCTCGCCGCGATATTCGCTCCCACAATCGCCGATAATTTTTGTGTTTTTTTGTGAGACACGTCTTCCACTCCTTTTTTGAGTGAAAAACGATACGGGGTTTTCTTTGCTTGTTCTTCATGCTAAAATGCCTAGTACAAGGCATTTAAATCTTGTTTTTTTATATGTCTCGCAGTATTGAGTCCTTTATTTTATTTCTATAGCTATTTTTATAAATATATTCAAATAGATAAATATTAAAATCCCCTGCTCAGTACAGAATACGCCCAGTGTATGGAGAAAAGCGTGAGGGGCACCCTTGCCATGCAGGTTTGCCTGACTGCGGAAGATGAACGCATAGAAGCCCTTCTCACCACTACGTACAAAAAAGTAATGCAGGCAATGGATGAGAAGCAAAAGACCTTGTTGCGTGATTCCCAACGGGCTTGGCTCAAGTATCGGGAAGGTTCATGCGACACGATGATGTCTGTCCTTGGGGGAACTTCCGCTGGCCTTATCACGACAGGCTAGCGGCTAGAAATGACCGCACGGCGTGTGAGTTGACTCAAGGACATGTTTGATAATATCTACTGATAAAGGGTGCATAAGTTCTATAGGAATTTTTTTGTTGAAATTTCCATATTCTGGAAATAGCATGCTCTAATATCCTCCCATACCTTTGTACTATAAGGAGGTGTATTATGAGTAGAGTAGGTTATTTTATTGGTGGATTTTTGGTGGGAGCTATCGGAACAGCGATTACAGCGTATACCTTGGATACACGCTCCACTTGTAGCTCTAGTGCAAGTCAAGAGCTGGATACTAATGCTCCGGATTTGGCGGTGGAAGATAATAGCGCAATACCAGATGAGCCATTTGCGAATTTAACCAACGAAGGCTCATACACGGCATAGGAGGAAGGGAAGATGTTCCGTATCGTATTATTTGTAGCAGGCTGTATTACAGGGTATGTTGCTTCGGGCTATCTAGATGGACTGTTGAGTGATGAGGAAGACGACATCCAGCCTCCGTCCACTCAAAACGGTACAGAGGCAGCGTTATGATCCGCCATCCGTATTCACTTCCACCGTATTCGCCAATTATAATCCCTGATCCTGAAGTCCTACAAAAATATGCTAAAATAGTTAAATGCTTAATGCATATTGCAAAAAATGAGGCTTCCCATAAAGGACGTAAGCATAAAAAAATCCTCAAAGAGTTATTTGAGTAGTATTAATGCAATCTTTGCCGTGGTGGTATGATCGCCACGGCAAAGAGTGCTGAAGAGGAGCTTGTTGTGCCTCCCAAAAAAGACCAAGATAGCACGCCTGGAGTAAAGTTGCTTCGCATGTTCCGTAAACTCATGCTGGATGGGCGTCGCCACTTTCAAGTTGATTTGGCTGATGAACTGCAATGCTCATCACAAACGGTTATACGACTTGCAGCGGAGATTGAATCGGTAATCGGCGCGAGCCTTGAATCTGGGCTGGAAAGCCGGCGCCGCTGGTATCAGATCCGGACGATTTCCCGTAGCTGTTTGGGACTGGACTTTGAAGAGTTGCGGTATCTTTCCGTCTGCCGTGACCTCGCTAGACAGACTTTGCCGGAACAAATTCGTAACCGAGTGGACGATACCATTTTTAACCTTTCCTTGCTTATGGCGGATCAGGGCTATGCTGATCGTGAGCAAGTCCAGAAGCGGCGGTTTTCCTTTTTTAGTAAGGGCAAAATTGACTATACGCCGCATTTCACCAATATAGAAAAATTACTTCAAGCGGCTGAAGAACAGCGAGTTTGTCTTATACGTTACAAAGCTATCGGAAAAGCGGATAGCAAAGAACATCGTTTTGCATCAGCACGGCTTGCCAGTATGAATAGTGCTTTGTACGTCCTTGGGGGAACGCTCACAGAAGATTTTACGCAAATACGCCACTTTATGAGTTTGGCAATACATAGAGTCCAAGACGTTATCCTGACAGAGAGGATTTTCAATTTTGGTTTTCCAGAAGTCTCACCGGATGCATTTGGGTTGCCGTGGCACGAACCCAAAAATTTCAGTATCCAATTTCGCGCAGGAAAAGCTGCAGAATATGTGTGCGAGCGTATTTGGGCTGATGAGCAAAAGCTGGAAAATCGAGGTTGTGATGGTGTCATTCTACATATAACCACACGAAGTGAGCCAGAACTTATGGCTTGGGTTCGAAGCTTCGGAGATGATGCAGCGTTACTATAGGAGAGCATATGCCAACAGGTATCGCAATGTCGGCAATGACTGCTTATAGTCAGTCAGAGCAAACGAATTTTTATTTGACAATTTCAGATGAGGAGAAAAAAGGGAAAGAGCCTTTTGATATCCTCCTTCTTCAATATAGAGAAACAGTTGTAAATTCACTCATTACGGCTTTTGGTCTGGATCGATTTTTGTTTGCTGATATTGATGGGGGGAATGTCCAGACCATTCATAACGCTGAAAATCATATCTATGCCAATGACGTATTTAGAGAAAGGGGGGAGAGGGCATACAATCGCAACGATTACGCTAGTTCTAATTACATGAAGGCTAGGCGCAAAAAAGACTTCCAAACACAAGACAATATCATGGATGGATATACAGGGCTTGAGCTTCCCAAAGATGGTCGAGCCCATCTAGAACATATTGTTTCTGCAAAAGAAAACCATGATAATACGGCGTTTCGGGTTCTCTTTGATAAAGAGGAGATGCACACCATTATAAACGACAAACAAAATACTCTTTACACCGATAGCAGTTTGAACCAGTCTAAGGGCGATAGTGCTCTTTCAGACTGGGTGGACAGGCAAAAAAAAGGCGAAGATCGCAAAAATGCCGAGCGATTCTGTGTAGATAGAGAGAAAGCGGCGACGGCTGATAAAAAAGCTCGCAAGCATATTGATGAGAAAGTGGCCCGAAGGAAAATGGAGCATTATGCGAGTAGCGTAACTCAAGACGGGCTGAAACAGGGCGGTGCCATGGCTGTTCGGCAAGCGTTGGGAATTGTTTTTACAGAACTAACCATGACAGTCTGGGATGAAATCCCAAACGTTAAAAGCTCTCTTGGCGTAAATTTCTCAGCTCAAAGTTTTTTTGAAAGTTTGATGAAACTTGTGAAGAAATCTTTTTCTCGGATTAAGAAAAAAATGCGTGCCATCCTTGACGCATTTAACAACGGCTTTGTAGCTGGATTTTTAAACTCTGTTGTCACAACAATTATCAATCTATTTGCCACAACTTCTAAGAATATGGTTCGCGTAATCCGTCAAGCGATGACCAGTATCACAGAAGCAGTGCGGATTCTTTTTTTTGATAAGGCAGAACGCTCCCCTGGCGAACGCTTAATGGCGGCATTAAAGGTCATTCTGACAGGAGCTGCAACTGTTGTAGGGGTGGTGCTGGAGCAGCCCCTTCATCAAGTCCTAGCAGCCTCTGGTTTGGCGGCAGTGCCTATTATTGGTGGAGTACTTGTGGATGTTATTTCTGTATTTTCAGGTGTGCTAGTTACTGGGATTCTTTCCGTAACATTTATGTATATACTTGATAGTTCTGAAAAAATAAAAAAGCTTATTGCGTTCATCGACTCATTATTCATAGATGGCATAGCCAAAGCAAAAGAAAAAATGAAGGCGGCTAACAGGCTAATTGATGAATATATTGCCGAACTATGCGATATTGACGTTGAAAAGCTGAAAGAAGATGTTGCAAAGCTACATACCCTAAATTCGGCACTCCTTACAGGAGATGTTGGCGTAATGTATAATTATTGTTCTGCTGCTGGAATATCTCTCCAGTTTTCAAATACAGAAGAATTCAACGTATTTATGGAAGATGATGATACTATTTTAGAAATATGAAGGAGTACCACATGGAAATCAATGGCGTTTTGAATGACATTGACTCACGGCGCAGTTTTTTGATGGGGCTTGTTTTTATAGCAAAAGCAGATGGAATAATTGAACCTGAAGAAATGGCTTTTTTTCAAAATGCTGCGGTAGCTATGGAGCTTGACGAAGTCTCCCTCAAAAAAGTTAATGACTGTTGGAGTATTGAGAAATGCCCGACACTTGAATTCTCTAATGTCATACAAAAGAAATTCTTCATCAGGGAAGCTATCGAGTTAAGCTGTATTGATGAGCATTATACGGATGAAGAGAGGGATCTCGTCTATAAATTTGCTGCTGAACTGAGGATCTCGCCCTCCAGCGTTGAAGCTCTTGAAAAATGGGTTGAGGAGGGGATGGCCTGGAAAAAGCGTGGTGATGAACTTATACAGAAGGCAGAGTAAGCAGTAAATGCACTTTAGGTGAGTTTATACAAAGGAGAATCATATGGGTTTTGGCAAATACCTTTTAGGAGCCATCGGCGTTGCGGCTGCGGTTGTTGCAGCACCTGTCGTTCTACCAATGGCCGCTGCTGGAGCTGCCGCTGCTGGAGCTGCTGCTGCGGGAGCAGCTGCTGCTGTTGGAGGCGCCGCTGCCGCTGGTGCTGCGGCTGTGGGTGGTGCTGTGGCCACAGGAGCTGCGGCTGTGGGTAGCGTGGCTACGGCTGTCGGTGGTGCTGTGGCAGCAGGAGCAACGGCAGCAGGTGGAGCCCTCGCGAGTTCTGCTGTTGGAGGGGCCGTTGTTTCAGGAGCCGCAGCTGTTGGAGGAGTCGTTGGCACGGCAGCTGGTGCTGTAGGCCTGACTTCTGTTGCAACAGTGGCGGGAACCGCGACAGGGGCAGCAGCGGTGGGAACTATTGCTACTGCAAGCACTGTAGCAGTAGGAACATCAGCAGTAGGTGTAAGTAACCTTATGACTGCCAAAGAAATCGTAGAAGCTGCCGAACGCCGTTATGAGGCACAAAAGCAAAAGCTAGACAAAAAAGAATTGCAAACTACAGAATCCTTAAATGCTTTAGGAGAATTGAAGTTAACAGCGTGGGAGAGCTTTAAAACATTCCATACTCTTGCCTCAAAAATAAAAAATTGTACGCTCCTTGAAGGAAATGCTTCAAAGGAAAGCATTGCTATTTCTAAAGAAGAACTGGATAAACTGGAACAGCTCTCAATTTCTGCTATCGAATTGTTAAAGGTTGGCCCAGCATCGTTAGGCGCAGGGGCTCTTGCTGGTGTAGCCGCTTATGGTGGAACTCTTGCTATTGGAACCGCCTCGACAGGCACCGCGATTGCGACTCTTTCTGGAGCTGCTGCGACAAAGGCCACCATGGCTGCATTAGGCGGGGGGTCTTTGGCCTCTGGCGGCTTGGGAATGGCTGGCGGAGCTACTGTCTTAGGGGGTGTTGTAGCCGCTCCTGTGCTAGCTGTAGGTGGAATTTTTCTTGCAGCTAAAGGCAGCAAGAAAAAGAAAGAAGCAGAAGAAATATCCGTTCAAGCGGATAGTGCTATTGGTAAAATGAAATCTGGCATATCTTTGCTCGGAAAAATTGATAGTACGACGAAAGAAATGACCACTGAGCTTCGCACTCTTTTTGATTCTTACATGGTTCTTTTGAGCGATCTTGAGAATGTTGTATCCGTGGAAACAAATTTTAAAAATTTCTCCACGGAACAACGTAATACATTAGAAAAAAATATCCTTATCACAAAAATTTTGAAAAAGCTGACAACCACGGATATCATCGTCAAGAAAGGACAGAACCAAGCAGTAAACTCCAAAGATGTCAAGGCCGTCATTTCAGAATCCCAAGAAATTCGCGCTCAAGTAGCATAGCTTTCGATATATTTTGGTATCTCTTACATGAATGGAATGATAGGCGTTCCATTTGCTAACAAAAAAGCGGCTCTCGGAATTTCCGGGAGCCGCTTTGCTTGATGCGAACATATTTGTCTGGCCCACACGGACAAGCGAGTATGTTTTTTGCCCATTGCCCGGCACATCCTTCTCTGGTCTTCATATCGTTAAAGCCGCCCTGGAAGCGGATGCCATCATTTTTGCTCCACACGCCTTGCCTGACGTGGACTGTTCCGAATCGCAATTCATGTTGCATATGCTCATGGGACTCGTCAAAGAGCGATATAGTCTTTCAATTGCTCAACAACATGAAGATGTAACAAGGCATATACTCTCTTTGCTTTCCACAAAACTGTTGGTCATAGACAAACAAATGGAAACTGTATGTCCGTCAAATTGATTTGAATCTATATTACAGTATAGAACAGGAAAGTTTTTTTATTTTCCCCCCCCTTCTCTTCACAATAAGCTGGATGGAAGGTTTTTTTTATGGAGGAAGAATGCAAGAGTACAATTCAGCAGAAATTTCGGAAATCGCCAAGGCCCTCATCAACGTTCAGCGTCAACTCCAACCAGCAACCAAGGACGCCAATAATCCTTTTACCAAGAGCAGATATGCCACGCTCAATAGCGTCATGGACTCCTGCCGTGAGGCGTTGCTTTCCAACGGCATCTGGCTTTGTCAGTATCCGGTTCCTGCCGAACCGGGATATCTCGGGTTGGTCACGAAACTTACCCATGCGGAGTCTGGACAATGGCAGTCGAGCCTTGCGGTGGTTCCCCTGCCCAAGGCTGATCCTCAGGGAGTGGGTATCAGCATGACCTATATGCGCAGGTACGCGCTTTCAGCCATGCTTGGCATCGTCACGGAGGAGGACACGGACGGAGAATTCGCTTCAGACAAGCCCAACCGTCCTCAAAGACAGAAAAACGCCGTAAACGCCCCACAGAGAGGCAAAACGGCTCAGGGTGATTCAGGGCAGGCAAAAAAGATTTCACCCGCCTCAAATCGAGCGTCAGGCGGACTTTCCAATTTGCCTCATCTGGATGGAATTGCATACCAAATCGTATCGGCACATGATGGTCGGGAGTGCGTTCTCGCCACAGGAAACACGGCGGCGAAGAAGGAACAGCTTTCGGCAGCGGGGTTTCACTGGAACCCCCAACGAAAAATCTGGTGGAAGTATGCAGCATAGCGGAAAGGGCCGTCCCTGATGGGGCGGCTCTTTCCATTTTGGTTTTTATCACAGGGGAAAATGAATGGACGGAACGATCAGAAATACGGGAGCGGAAGGCCTGCTTGAAATCCTCTGCCGCGGACTGGAACGCGACGCAAGGCAGCGAACGACGATCCACCTTGGCGACCGTTCCAGATATGTCGGGTTATCGGATATCGCCAAAATGCTGGACTGCCCACGGGCGGCACTGGCTGCCAAGCTCTTCACACCTGAACACAGAAACACTGCCGAAGCTCTCAAGCGCCGGATAGCCTTTCACAGAGGTCATTGGTTCGAGACGGGCGTCCATCAGGCGCTCACCGGATATGGCTTGTCTCCTCTGTTTCAGCTTGAAATCGAGATCATGTACGGAGACGTCCCCATCAAGGCACATCTGGATTTCACGCTGGTGACTGTGCAGCCACATCCGACTGTACGGATTCTGGAAGTCAAATCCACCGCAAGGCTGCCGACAACGCTTTCCGAGAGCCACGCCATGCAGATCGGCGGGCAGACGGCATTGCTCAAAGCCTGCTGGAACCATCCGGTTTTCAACTTGGTACTGGAGACCGGGGAAGTCCTCCACCACAGGACGTTTCCTGAAATCTGTAACGAATGCCTTGGGGTATCCCTTCCTGATGCTTCAGCTTGTGACATTCAAGGGTGGGTTCTCTGTCTCTCCATGTGCGATGCCAAAGCCTTTGGCCCGTTTCTCCCTGAAGATATGGATGTTGCCCGGTGTCTGGATATGGCTTCCGAATTCTGGGAAACCATGCATGATCTCAGGGAAAAGAGACTGAATCTGAATGCGGTTCAAACGGCGCAGGGACTTGCTCCCCTGTGTCCGTCATGTTTCTGGAAGGAGGATTGCCCGCGCTTCAAAGGCTCCTCGCATCCTGAATGGGAAGCTGCGCTTGCACAGTTTATGGATTTGAAAGCACAGAAAAAAGCCCTTGAAGAGGAGATAGGCGAACTGGAATCCCGTTTGAAAGTCGCCTACCAGCTTTCCCATACGGTCAGACGAGAATGGATCAACACAGACAACCACACGTTCCGGGTGATTCCTCAGAATGGGAGGGTAACGCTGGATCGAAAACGTCTGAATGAGGAGCTCGAAACGCTGCTGGGAGAACAGGATGCCCGGACGCTTTTAGCTCGATGCGAGAAGCAGGGGGAACCCTTTGAACGCTTGTACGCGATTCGGATATAATCCGTAACATCCCTTGACGGTTAGCTATGATAGCCGTATATTAACAAAAATAACAATGTGTTGCCGCGTTTTTCCTGTAAAAACGTTCTGTCCTTCACCTATTTATGAATGGAGGAATTATAAATGCAATATATTACCGATGCCACTGGCACCAAGATATCTGTTGTTCTGCCGTTTGTAACTTGGGAAGCCGCTCTTGCTCGTTACCCAGAACTTACTGAGTTTGTTGATAGTATTCCAAACGAACTCACAGTGTCTGCGATAAAGGAAATTCAAGAAAGAAAAGCAAGTGCCACTTCCCTTGAAGAATTGAGCAGGGAATGGGAGTCTGACTGATGCGCCAGCTTGTTCAATCCTCTCAGTTCAAAAAGGATTTTAAGAAGGCATCTAAAAATCCCTACTGGAAGAAAGAAGATATTCTTCAAGTTGTAGAACTCCTTGCCAAGGATATTCCTTTGCCAGAGCGATTCAAAGATCATGTTCTGATTGGAAATTATGCGCATTGTAGAGAGTGTCATATAAAACCTGATTGGTTGCTTATTTATAGTAAAGAAGGGGAGGATATCCTCAATTTAATCAGAACAGGTACACATAGCGAACTTTTTTGATTTATTACTATATCAATATATTATCCCGGTTTCTCTTCGGAGAGGCCGGGATTTTCTGTTTTTAACCCTTAAAAGGAGAATCATCATGGAATCACAGAACATTCAGGAACTGGAATCCCTCACGCCCGTCGAAATGGATGCCGGGCTTGTCTTCAGCGGCGTGCCGACCGGAAACAAGATTTGGGGATTCCAGAATCCCTGTCTGTATACCCCCGCCATTGACCCACATTACAGCTTTCATGAATCGGCACGGGATGCCGCCGTCTGGTTCATGAACAAACTTGATCCGCTTTACCTCTACGGTCCTACGGGTTCGGGAAAGACGAGTCTTATCAAGCAGCTTGCCGCACGTTTGAACTATCCGGTGCTTGAGGTGACGGGACATGCGCGTCTGGAGTTTGCGGACT